>OMAO01000097.1_pt1 | contig 64192 bp, 77 predicted proteins | sample 1644641 | NCBI WGS metagenome assembly OMAO01 (sample SAMEA103958120, study PRJEB25191) | human gut metagenome | biome: human-associated habitat [ENVO:00009003]; feature: intestine environment [ENVO:2100002]; material: feces | place: Germany | collected 2013/2015
AATATCACCCTTGGTAGAAGGGGTTGAGGACGTGGAGTGGTCGGCAGTAGTCGGGACGGTGAAGCGTCAATATGTACGTGTATAAACGTATATAAATACCTTTAGGAAAGCAATGATTAAGAAACAGTAGACATGATTTGTGTGAAGGATTTGAGATGGTTGATAACAAACTTTAACCTTTTATTCTTCTCACATATCACATTTCGTAATACCTTTGCTAAATACAATTTTTTTTATTATGGCTGAGGAAAAACGATCTGCGGAAGAAAAGAAAATGCAGAAAGATATAGTAGTTAGTTATAGGAACGAGAAGGAAGGTAAAGGATGCAGAGGATTGCTTGTAGCATTCTTTTCCGAACTTCTCCATCCTGCTGTAAGTGGTAACAAGTCGGCTGAATTTCGTGCTCTAGGAGCAAAGAAAAGTATGCCGGACCTTGCTTATATACATGACGGTAAGATATATGGCATAGAACTTAAAATGCCTGACAGTAACCATGACCGTAATCATATAATAGAACAGGCTGATGTGATGGCTACATATTTCTTTAGAGGATATTTCGTATGGTCTAAGGAAATGTTGTGGAATATACTTGACGCTATTGAGCGTGGTCAGCCGGGGATGTCAAATACACTACAGATAAAAGATTATTGTATGCGTAACAGCAGTACAAAAGTAAGTTTTGAAAAAATAATTAAAGAGCTGTTTCAATGAAAGTTATATATAACAAAATAATTCCATTCAAGGGGTACAAGTGTATAAATTTGTTTGGGGTTCTTTTCGTAAGAAAAGGATGTACGATGCGTGAAAGAGATTACAATCACGAAGCGATTCATACAAAACAAATGAAAGATCTTTTGTATGTTCCGTTTTACATTTTGTATATTTTGGGATGGCTGTACAGGCTTACACAAAAAGGTAATGCGTATAAGAATGTATCGTTTGAGAAGGAAGCCTATAATAACGAGAACGACATGGATTACATTGATAAAAGAGAACATTTTTCTTGGATTGAATACATTTAAATTTGGCATTTATGAATAAGATAGTTTTTGATAGAAAAGTTTTATATTCAACGTTAAACTCAGCCAAAGCCTGCCTTTCCGATACAGGCTTGACGATATTGAAATGTTTCCGTTTTAAATATATAGCATCAGAAAATTCAATAGAGGTTACTTCATACAATAACCTTAATGAGATGCGTTTGATCATTCCAGTTGTTGATTCAGACTGTAATGACGGACAGGAGTTTGCAGTAGACGGAATAAGACTTGTAAAGCTGCTCAAAACAGTAAAGGATTCCATTGTTACGGTAAAGATATATGATAAGGATATAATATTCTCTTACAATGGCAGTGAAGCGTCTTTCTTTGCGGAAGATGTAGAATCTTATCCTGATATTAAAATGGGTAAGCGTGGTACCGGGATAAGGGTCAACGTGAACAGGAATGATCTGTATAGAGCATTAAAAAGGAACATAGGATTTAATGATATCAGTGACGTTGTGACCAGCCTTAGTGGAGTGGGGATAAATTTTATTTGTTCCAATAATTGCATTGATATATGTTCGTCCGATAAGATTGTATTTGTAAGAGATGTTATAGAATGTCAGCCGGATATATCAAAGGACTTGTGCATAAATGTAATGCCTACTTCGGTAAAGGAAGCGTTATCCTTTCTTGAAATGTTGTCAGAAGAAAATGTAACTGTTTCTGTATCTGATGATGAAAGGGTGATGTCTATATCTTATGGGGATTTCGGGTCTGTCTTTAATTGTACTCTGATGGAGGTTAAGTTTGTAAACTACATACCATTGGTAAACAATATAAAATCAAACTTTAATTACTTTATTAAAGCAAGAACTAGCGACTTGATGGATTCCCTTTCAAGAATAAAGGTAATGTCAGATGTATATAACATGTCACATTTTGTTTGCAGGGAGGAAGATAATAAAATGGATATAACATACACAAATGATGCAGGGTATAAAATATCGGAAAATGTCGGAATTGAAGGATCTTGTCAAGGGCGTTTTGATTGCAATCTGAACATTGAAAAGATGATTAACGCATTGAAGGTATTTCCTGGGGATTATGTCACATTGGCATACACTAATCCTAAGAATAATGCTCCTATATGTATCATTAATGAAGAGGGAGATTATAAATTAATGGGCGTAGTAAACATTTTTAAGAGTTGATAACTATCGTTTAACCTATCGAATATACAGTTTTATTATTTTTGCAACAAAAAATATATAAGACATGGAAGATAAAGAAAGAACAATTCAGATTCTCGCTGAAACAATAGATAGGTTAAACAAGACGATAGAATCACAGAACAGGTTGATTGAGGATTTAAAAAACAGGCTTGAAACAATTCAGAACGAATATAGCCCTTCAATTATGACTGTAGGCGTATTGATAGAAAAGTTGAATAATACAAAGACAAGAAGCGGAAAGGTAAGATTTGAAGCATTATCCAAACATATAATGCCATATCTTACCAATCAGCTTTATGACGAGTATGATTTTGATGATGCCATTCCTACCTTCAAGGAAGTTCCATCTATTGAAAAGCCTGTAAATCGTGATATGATAGATGATATGATCAGTGTTATAAAGTCAAAGAGAAAGATAAGCGAATCATCCCAAAAGGCATATCTTTTAATGCTTAAAAGAATATTGTCCGAATCAAAAGAGATGAGCAAATATATCAATGATTATATTATCTCACTGAACGTAAAATCTCCTTCAAATATATCTCTTACGGATGAAGAAATAGAATTATTCTGGAATGTCGAGCCGTTTAACGTTACAGAAAAAATTGTAAAGAAATTGTTTCTGATTCAATGCTATACTGCCATGAGGTATTCCGATATTTTCAGATTGAAAGATTCTATGATGGAAGGAAATGTTATTTCGTATATATCAAAAAAGACAGGTAAGAACGTTGAGGTTCCCGTACCTTCCAAGATTATAGAAATGATAAAAGAGGTTAGATCGTTCGATAAATACAACATAGAATCTTCCTTAAAGACTACTATGAATGAAGTTCTACCAACTCTTGGATGTAGAGCAGGTATAAACAAGCAGGTATTTGTAAGACGGGCAAATGTACTTATGAAAGGGCCGAAGTACCAGTTCATCAAAACACATACAGGACGTAGAACAGCTATTACCAGATGGGCTAATATGGGAATACCAGAAGGAGAACTGAAATCTATGGCTGGTCATTCTGATATAAGAACTACGAACAGATATATTACTGCAAGCGTATCAAATAAAACTAAAAATATTTTAACGGATGGAAATTTTGGAGAATGTGCTGTCTATTGACAAAATGAAACACCTGCAAGAACTTGGGGTGAATACAGGTAACGCATCAATGACTTGGGCGTTATATCCTTATGAAGAAGGAAAACAACCACAATTATCTTTACGAGAGTGGAAAACTTTCAAGGAACCGTTCAGAAAAGAACATTGTATTCCTGCATTTACTTTGCTTGACATTTTGGAATTGTTGCCAAAAGAGATAAAAACAGGAACAGATACTTATTGGATTACAATGTATTTTAGTGACAATTGTTGGCATATATGTTATTCCATGTCTGACGAATTTGATTATTATCAAGAATTTTTATCTTACTCATTAATTGACGCATCTTATGAAATGCTATGTTGGTGCGTAGAGGAAAGGTTGATACCATAAAGATAAAACGGAATTAATTCAAAACGACTTGGGTTTTAGCCTTATGTGAGCGTGAATCGTAAGACAGGCGCTTTTATAAAAAAGGAGGATATGAATTTACTCGAAGAATGCGCGAGGCGTGGAATTATCGAAATATCAAAATAACGAAAGGCATTTATAACCGATTAAACACCATTTAACTAAATTATTTATGTTATAATTTAATTTATAGTTATATTTGCAATATGAAACGAGCGTATAAATATAGACTTAATCCTACTCCTGAGCAGATTGTTTTCTTCAACAAATCTTTCGGGTGTTGTAGGTTTGTGTATAACTATATGCTCGGTAAACGTATAGAAGCGTATCAGCGTGACAAGACGAAGATAGGATGGGCTGAACTGGCTAAGATGCTTACAGAACTTAAAAAGGAAGATGGAAAGGAATGGCTTTCGGAAGTATCAAACGAGTGCCTGCAACAATCCATAAGAAATATGGACAGTGCGTTCGTGAAGTTCTTCCGTGAAAAGGCAGGCTTCCCAAATTTCAAGGCGAAGCATTACAGCCGACAGTCATACAAGGCTATAAATTCGGTGTCTGTTGACCTTGACAATAACAAGGTAAAACTTCCAAAGATCGGATGGGTTAAATTCTTTCCAAACAGGAAGTTTGACGGTAAAGTATGCTCTGCCACGGTAAGCAAGACACCAACAGGTAAATATTTCATTTCTGTCCTTGTTGACGATGGAAAGGAAATACCTGTAAAGCCTGCTGTCAGCTATGATACGTCTATCGGTATAGATGTCGGTATAAAGGATTTTGCAGTATGTTCAAACGGTGATGTGTATGCCAATCCCAAATATCTTGAGAAATCTGAAGCAAGACTAAAGGTGTTGCAAAGAAGATTCTCAAGGACAAAGAAAGGTTCCAATCGAAGAGAACGGGCAAGAAAAATCCTGGCAAGACAGTATGAGAAGGTTTCCAACCAACGCAACAATTTCCTGCATCAAGTCACATCAAAGATTGTCCGTGAAAACCAAACGATAATCATTGAGGATTTGAATGTAAAGGGTATGTTGAAAAACCACCGTCTTGCAAAATCCATATCATCCGTTTCATGGAGCGAGTTTTTCCGACAGCTTGAATACAAGTGCGAATGGTATGGACGCAACCTTATACGTATCGGACGTTTTGAAGCAAGTTCCAAGACGTGTATATGCGGATACGTTAATAGTGAATTGAAACTCAGTGACCGTGAATGGGTTTGCCCGAAATGCGGAAGGCACAATGATCGTGACATTCTTGCTTCGGTAAACATCAAACGGTTCGGACTAATATCACCCTTGGTAGAAGGGGTTGAGGACGTGGAGTGGTCGGCAGTAGTCGGGGCGGTGAAACGTCAATATGTATGTGTATAAACGTATATAAATACCTACCTAATAGTATATGAAACAGACAGTAGAAGAAGCGGCAAGGGACACAATCCACGCTCATTATAAATGCAACGGTGAATATCCATGCGGAGAACGTGACTATTGCGAACATTGTAATGGTCATAATACGGCATTCGATTGTTGCGAATGTGGCGCAGATGAGTTTAAAGAAGGATTTATTTCTGGTTCCGAATGGCAGTCAAAGCAATCGCCTTGGATTAGCGTTAAGGAACGGTTGCCGGAAGAGTTAGAAAGTGTTTTGGTTGGGACTAATTACGAGGGCAGATATTATTACGAAGTAGCTTTTGTAATGAACGGGAAGTGGGTATGCCATAATAGTAAACCCATCTATTGGATGCCTATCCCGTCTTTCGATGAGATACTCGAAGCCAACAGAGATGTACTGGAACGAATTAAAGAAAAAGGAGATTAATATGGAAGTAAAGAACGGAATAATAATAGACGGGGTGTTGCATGAATTGTGCGTTGGAATATGTGATGAGTGCTCATTACAAAATGAGTGCGATGATAGTTTAGAAATCATTTGCGATATAGCTTATGAAAACCCAAACATGGACCAGTGCTTTGTCTGTCGTGGTAAAGTAACTGATATTAAGATAGATAAGGAGGAATAATTATGGGATTTACAACACCTTGCTTTATACGCAAAAATACACAGGAACTTCGGAGAGGGCTGGAAGAATTGGGGTATTCACATGGTAAGCCTAAATATTATGCAGATGATGATAACAAGTATGATTTTATTATGTGTCATAATGGAATATACTTTTTACTATCCCAAAAGAATCATGTGATAAGAAATGGGCATCCTTTGAAAAAACGTGGAAGTGTTGATTGCGGAACGAACGAGGAACTTTTCCTAGCTATAGCTACATTGAGGGATGATACAGACAAGTACCAATGGTTTACCGATGGGGATAAGTGGATTCTGTGTCCTAAAACCAAGTTCTCTACCTATTGGGTCTACTATCATATTGATGTCAATACGGATACCGTTCACAAGGCTACCGTAAATGAACTGATTGAACACTTTAAAATAAAGGAGGAATAATGAAAGCAAAGTATTTTAAAAAGATAAGAAGCCAAGTAAAGTGGTATAAGGTATCATATAGAGATAGTTTATTTTTTAGTTTTAGCGATGAGAAAGAAATATTGGCTAAATCTCCTGAAAATGCTTGTGTCAGATACCATAAACGTACTGGATGTTTTGTTAACAAATATAATCCCAATAATATTACACAATATAGTGAATCTCTTTCAAGGTTCAAGGTATGTATAGGTAAGAAAGTAATGTATTTCGATTAAATATGAAAGCAGAATGGAGCCTTGGTTTCACTGATGCGCTAATAAAGAAATTAAAAGGAGAATAAAATTATGACCGAAGAACTTGTAACATTAGAAACTGCGAAGTTGCTGAAAGAGAAAGGGATGTTTACAGATATAGAATTTCCTCCGCAATCCGTTGCACAAAAGTGGCTACGTGAAACCAAGAACCTGCATATCGAAATATCCTATATGTATGAAAACTATTGGACGTATGATATACTGACAATTCCGAGACATGACTTGATAGGATTGTCTGACAGACCTATTTTCCGTTATAATACCTACGAGGAAGCACTGGAAGCAGGTTTACAGGAAGCATTAAAACTATAAAGAAATGAATACAACCTTTGAAAAATCGGCTAATAGTACCGATGAATGGTACACACCGAAAGAAATTATAGACGCATTGGGTGAATTTGATTTAGACCCATGTGCCCCGGTAGCCCCCCTCTATAAAACAGCAAGTGTCATGTACAACAAAAATGACGATGGATTAAAACAGGAATGGAAAGGACGTGTTTGGTTGAACCCACCTTATTCCCGTCCTCTTATAGAATGTTTTGTTAAACGGATGGCAGAACATGGAAACGGCATTGCTTTACTTTTCAATCGATGCGATTCAAAGATGTTTCAGGATGTGATATTTGAGAAGGCAACGGCAATGAAATTCTTGCGTAACCGAATCAGATTCTTTCGTCCAGACGGAACTCGTGGAGATTCTCCTGGCTGTGGCAGTATTCTTATCGCTTTTGGTGAGGATAATGCGGAAATATTGAGAACCTGCGATATTGCAGGCAAGTACGTTAGAATCAATTAGAATGACAAAAAAGATGAATAAGGAAGAATTTTTAAGCAAAAGATACGCCATTGATTTAAAGCTAAAAGAATTGAATGGAGAAAAGGAACAGTTGGAAAAGGAATACATTGAATCCAACCAAGTATTCCCTGTTGGAAGCAAGGTATGTATAACGGTCATGGCTCATGAAAGGATATTAGTTCCCGAAGCGAAGAAGTTAGCCTATATTGCAGATTATGATATTGATGATAACGGAGAGGTTGTCCCCTCTTTAAGACAGTTGGATTACAATGGGGGCATGTCAGCAATACCTTTATTTGTTAATTTAAAGAAGGCTATGATTGAATTAGCGTAAATCAAATAAGATATGAATGAATTGGAACAAGATAAAAGATATGTTTTTGGAGATATGATTATAGTAGCCACTACTGACTTTGACTTTAATCCTATCCTAAAAATTAGCACAGATGACGGAAATGTGATTGTAATGCCATCATCCAATAATAAGATAATTGTAAAATCAACTGTAGATAAATAACTCTCAAAACCAATGATATATGAATAAAATAGAAAAACCAGCAGGACAATATAACGATACTTTTACTTGTTTAACAGTAATAGAAAGTGAATTGACCAAAGAATGTCAGAAGTACGTTTCGTGGGATACCGTTCAAGTAAGCATTACTGGTGGCGGTGCTACCATTGTAAAAGCAACAAATGAGATAGATGCTGTTCCTTTGGAGTATTTTGTTGACCATGTGAATAAACATGGTAATATGTCAGAATCCGCCTACGGACATTTGGCTTGTATTTGATTAAAAAACATAAAATTATGGCTATCATAGGAATTGACTTTGACGGAACAGTCGTGACACATGACTTTCCCAAAATCGGCAAGGACATAGGTGCCGTGCCTGTATTGAAAAAATTGGTTGAAAACGGACACAAACTTATCCTGTTCACCATGAGAAGTGATATTGATGATGTTACTTCCGATGATTACAACATACACAAACAGGGAGGAAAATATTTGTCGGAAGCTGTAAAATGGTTTATGGACAATAACGTACCCCTGTTCGGTATAAACGAGAATCCTGAACAGCATACATGGACACTATCACCCAAACCTTATTGTCACATATATATTGACGATGCGGCATTGGGATGTCCGTTGAAATATGATGTAAACCTGTCAAACAGACCGTTTGTTGATTGGATGGAAGTAGAAAACATTCTTATAAAAAGAAAACTTATATGAACAATTTTAGATTATATATCGCCCGTGACGAAGGCAAATAGGATGAAGATGTACAAACGACAGGAGAACTGAACCTGTTCTATGACACCCCGCAACTTCTGTTTGACATAGACAAACGAATATCATATTGGGGTAATGCTCGCAAGATAGCGAATATTCCCTCTTATATGTATCCTCAAATCAAGGATAAAGAGTGTTATGTTTTCAACGATATTGAGTTATACCAAAGTTTTAACTAATAATAGAGAGGATAGGGAATTTCCCTATCTTCTCTTTTCGTATTTTCTTTTCATTTTCCTTCTTTCCACCCGTGTCATTCCCATGCTTTGAGCAATACCGAACAGGATTTCCTTTTCCGAATCGTTAAGCATATCATATACTTCTTCTTTGCTTTTTCCGCTAATCATAGCCATAAAAATCTTTTTCATAATGATTTATTTTAGTTTTTTCTTACAACAATCGCAAATCTCGTCTTTTATAGGTTTTGTAAATAAAGCACCTACATATCCTGCAAGGTATCCGGCTTCTTCTGATGAAGGCTTTATGCCATAATGATCAATTATATGACCAATCATGTGTTGTTTTTCATGCTCCAGTGTATTCATAAATTCTTCATCAGACGTACTGTGACTGATAATAATTACAGTGCACTTATTGTTTGAATACGTTACACCGTAATTGTATTTTTCAGTCTTTATCTTATCCGTTATCCTGTTCAGCAAATGAAAAGGACAGCCAATATATTCCAGTCTGTATATCGCTCTTAAATAAGAGTATTTATCCACAGAATAGAATACATCAACCGTCCAGTCATATTCCTCAATGTATAGTCTTTGTCGTACCATAGCAATCAGATATAATCCTCCCAAGAGAAAGGTGTTCCACAGGCTATACACTTTGCGTAATACTCGTCAAGAGCACGGGTAGGGCTTCCGTCAACATCGTCAAGATAGTCTTTTACAAACATACAGGCATATTGCTCATTGACTATGGATGAACCCATATAGTCGGCACGTACCATATTCAATACATAAACCTTGTTGTATTCCACATCATTCTTCAACTCAACATTGAATTGCTTCATTAATGTTTCCACTTGATCCTTGTCATACGGGTGTATTTTGTTTCCGTTCCTGTCTTTCATTTTGGAAACGGCATATTCACACAATTTCTTTGAGAAATTCCATCCATGTTCTGCAAGATATTTTTCCATTCCCGAAGGAAGTTTCTCATATACATCTAATCTCGTTCTTTCCATAGCTTTTGTTTTTAAAAAGATAGCCCGTAGCAAACCACTACGGGCTTAAACCAATTTAATTAGCGTCTACGTCTGGCGTAAGGACCAGTACCTTTGACCCCTCGTCTTTCTCCGTACTCATCATCATCATCCCACATTCTTTCGCCATATCCGCCACCTCGTCCGCCACGTCCGCTACGTTCACCATAGCGATCTTCCATTTCTTCCATAGCGTCACGATAACCTTCTTTATACGCTTTTTCTAATTCCCGGTCCATATCTTCACCTTCAAAGCTACGGCCCATTCCATATACTTTCCAACCCATAGTGTTTATTTTTTATTGTTGTTATTATTATTGTTTGTATGTTGCACATCAGGCAATTTGATACCAGAAGCAGCAAGTTGTGCAAGTATATCCTTTATCTGTGACAATTCACCTTTAAGTTCCTTCATTTCCTTGTCCTGCTGTGCCTTTTCGGCAAATGCAGGATTCAACGCTGTAAGCATCTCATCGCAGCTTTTGATTACTTTCTGATGGTATTCCACAGATTCCACAACCCTTACACTACTTATTTTCATTGCTTCTATCTCTGCATTGATGGCATCCTTGCTTTCCGATACAACCACATTTCCGCCTACTTGGGAAAAGTCTGCTATACTAAGATTGGCTGGCAACTTTTGAAAATCAAGAGTATCATCTCCAACCTTAACTTTCACATCCACAACCATTTCATTTTGCGGAAGAGGATATGCTGTATATCCGTTCTGATATTTAGGAACAGGATTTGAAACACTTACCACAGTGCCCACATCACATCTTGGGTTTTCCCCTTTATGCAATATGAAAAACTGCTGTCCTTGTCGTATTGATTGAAACATACTTATAACTTTTTAATATCATTTTACAGTGCTTCTAGCCTGTGCGGCAGTAGCAGGTGCAACGATATGATTAACTACTTGAAATATCCCATTACATTTGTCGTAATAGACAAAGTATTTATTCCCCTGTGAAATTTCACTAGACGGAATCTGATCTCCCGAACCGTTTACCAAAGGAACCTTGCTTGTGGATGTTGATGTGGTATTTGTCAATGTAGTAGCTACAGAAACAAGATACGCATCAGACCCAGCAGCAGGAACATGATTTACGCTTAAAAGCAAAATACCTTGATTTGGCAATCGTCTGAACAGACACGGGTTAATACCATAGATAACCTCTGAATTTGTCGTATCTGTCGTTACAGAAGATGTCCTAACAAACGGTATTCCTCCAAAGTCAAGTCTATGTACTCCTTTAAAACGGTTAGCGTTATATCCCATCATATAAGGATTAAAAAAATAACTCATAACTTTTCCCTTTCTTTAAAATTTTACTATTTTTGCATCGGGATAGATAGGAGTGATCAGCCTATTGAAAAGGGTTCGCTAACGCCCTTCCCTCTTTTTTCTATGTTAGCATCACTAAAACTAGTTAGCAATGACAAACGAAGAATTTATTAAGAGCATCTCCTTGGAAGGAGAAATTTGGAAGGACGTAATCGGATATGAAGAAACATATATGGTTTCTTCATATGGTAGAGTTGTGTTTAAAGAACGTTTTAGAGATAATGGCAATGGTGGATACGTTATGCCACCAAAGCTATGTCATTTAATGGAAACGAAATTTGGATACTTACAAGCTCGCCTATATAAAGATAATAAAGAGAAAAAATGCTATGTTCATAGATTAGTTGCATCTGCACATATATCTAACCCTAATAATTATCCCATAATAGACCATATTGATACCAACAGGAAAAACAACAAAGTATCTAATTTAAGATGGTGTAATTCCTCTATGAATGCTCTAAATCCAATAACAAGAAAAAGAAACTCTTTATCTAAAATTGGAAATAGAAAAATTATTCTAGCAAACAGTAAATCTGTTGTTCGTATCAATCCAAGTAATCCTAATGATATTAAGATTTATGAATCACCCACTTTTGCTAAGAAAACAGAAGGATATAACCAAGGTCATATTTCCGCTGTATGTTTAGGTAAAAGAAAATATCATAAAGGATATAAATGGATGTACTTATCCGATTACGAAGCCCAATTCAATAAGTCAAAGAACTCTTAACTAAACTTTAGCAATTGCAACCACAGTTGTCACTAGCAGCGTAACCTGCGCCAAAACCAGCCATGAACGGATAACCATATCCACAACCGCAATTTGGGTTAGGCACTATATAGGATGGAACAGGGGCGGGTGCTCTAAGCTGTCCAACGATATTAGCGGTCTGTGCCTGCTGAGAAGCAGCTAAAGCTAAATTGCTATTTTCCTGTCTCAGAGCATCAATCTTGTTTTGCATTTCACGCATTTCAAGCTGACAGAACTTGTCATTGATGATTGCGCTTTGAGCATCAATCTTAGCAGATATGATGTTGAACTGAGTGTTTGCATTGCTAGTCAGAGTGTTGGTCTGCTCTACAGTAGCCAATCGACTATCGCATCCTTGACGTTCAATAGCTGTACGGATATCGCAGCAGCAAGAAGCAAGCTGAGAACCGATAGCTGCACTATTGGACTGAATTGAGTTGATGATCTGTTGAGAGGAAAGACCTACCTGATTACCAACTTGCTGAATCTGTCCTTGAATTTGGCAGATAGCATTCTGCAACTGTTGAGTAGAGCAGTTCAAAGAACTAGCCAACTGATTGATAGCTGTTCCGTTTCCTTGAATAGCGTTCATCAACAATTCACGTCCTGCTTCATTGTTCAATTGAGCAGGGATTCCGTTTGCTCCATTGCCAAACCCGTTACCGAATCCGTTACCACCCCACAGGAAGAAGAGCAGGATAATCCAGATCCACCAACAACCAGCACCACCCCAAGCGTCTTGATTGTTTTTATTGCTCATAAGAGCAGCAACCATATTGGGGTCTAATCCTTTATTCTGCAACAGTGCAGGAATCATTGACATAATACCTGCGCTTTCTCCAGCGGCAGGATTGTCGAACATAAAAATTTTGTCTGAACCCATAATATTGTAATTTAATGTGTGTGTATTATAACTCCCGTAAAGACTGTGCACTCATCTTTACGAGTGTAAATTTACAACATGGATTGTCTAAACAAAAATAAAAATTTCGCAGTATAACCTATTGTGTTTCAGATAGTTTAAACTTGTTAAAATAAGTTGTTTGCTTGTGTGTTGTTTTTCCTATTCGTATATTAGCGCAATAATTTTAAAATAGAGGAATTGAAGATGAAAGAATTAAAAAAATGGAATAATAATCCAATAAAGATTACGTATTTAATACCTAGTGGAAACAAGTACGCTTATATAAAATTAGGTGACACTGTTGATCTGACGAACGGAACATATAAAATAACCGCTTTGGATAATGAAGAAAACATTTTCCAAGCGGTTAATATGGAGAATAAAGATGATTGTGTTACAATGTATGCGTATGAGGTTGTATAATTTCCCTAGCTTTTAGTCTTGTATTTACCCCTTGACTTCTTTGGACGTATAAGCCCGTTCTTTTTAAGAGCATCCAATGTTTCTTTCAAATAAACGGGCTTTGTCATTCCTTGTACTCTCACGGGAGATAATAACGGTTGTACGGGATGAAACTTAGTGCCTTTGTATGTAAGCCTTGCAAACTCGGTGTCACTCACATCAAGATACTTTATGGCATTTTCTCTATCAAAATAAGACGGTATGATAGTTGATTTGTTTATTGCGTCAGTAAGGAAATTGAACTGTTCCGCATCAACATTCGAGTTTCCGCTTTTCAATGCTAGAGATATTCCGTCAAGTAAAGAGGCTAATATCGTGCTGTAATTCATTCCCATGTCCTACTCAATAGATGATATGTTTGCTGTTCCCGTAACACTCACCTTGCTTCCTGGTGTGACTGAAAAATATTCCACCGTTCCTGCCGGGAGAAGCATTCCTGTTGGTGCTATTCTGCTTGATCTGCTTTTCGTTTCCTGTACCAATGAGATACGGCATCCATCCGATGTCGCTACTCTTATAAGGTTTGACAATGCTGTGTATTCCTTGTCGGTTACATCTTCCGATGCTGATATTCTTGCAGCTACGATACCTTTTAACGCTTCATCCTTTGAAGCGTTTTTGGTGGAGAAATACCCACCTATCTGTTGTTTATCATTGTTCTCCATATCCTTTCAAGTAAGATTGTTTCACACTTTCGGCAAACTCGTTCAGCTTTACATAATCCGGGTCAAGTTTGTTTAAAATACCTTTTCTGAGAGCCGCTTCTTCCTCACCGTTTGGAAATTCATCCTTTATGGCGGCATCTACCGTTTTGTCGTATGATACAGGGTTCTTTACACGCTGTACATCGGCTTTCCACTTTTTGACGAACTTTTCCTGTACAATATTTCCCATATCGTCCGTTTCGGGTTCGTCAACTTGTTCAATGTTTAAATGAACATTGCTATATCCAGTGCCTAAATCAAAGATAAAGGCAGGCTTCTCGTCAAAAATCAAACCTCTTTCCATATTTTAAATATCTAATGTTCCGTCAAAATAATAGCCCCTATTGAATTTTATGACAACATCCTCCAATGGTAAAAGGCTTTTGTCTACTTGGGAAAGAAATGTTCCTAACGCTTCGTATCCGCCTTTCATAAAGCATTTTTCTCCTTTGAACATTATCTGCATCCTTACCCATGTGCTATTGTCCTTCTTTGTGGATGGTCTTACATCGAAATCAAGAATGTCTATATGTTCATCGACAAGTTTGTCTATCTTCACATCTTTTCCGTCAAACTTTCTTGACACCCTTATATTCAAGTCACTAATCTTTGTCATGTGGCTATTATTATTAACTAAAACTTTATTAATTAAGTTTTTAGAATCACAGTGCATCAACATACCCATATAACTCGTAATTGATTTTGGGTTATTACGTTTTGACGCAAAGTTTTTCTTTATTCTCTTTCTTATTTTGGTATGACCGGGAGTAAAGACAAATCCACCGAAATCTATCCCTTCTGAAACGGGGAATATTCTGTAATTTTTCTTCATCTCCAGCTTTTTTTCATACCACAGGTAATTTCTTATCCTCCACAGCCATTCATGCAACTGTTTCTTGTCGTGGGATAATATCACCATATCATCGGCAAATCTGAAATAATGCTTTACTTTGAACTGCTCCTTTATAACATGATCCAAAGACCTTAATACCAAATGGCTTCCTATCTGAGCGTCAGGATTGCCAATAGCCAGACCTTTGTTGCTGTAATTAAGCGTATTCATAAGCCATAACGCATCCCTGTCTTTCAAGTCTTTGCTATATGCCTTCTTGTAAACGCTGTGTCTTACGGACGGATAAAACTTCTTAATATCCATTTTCAAAACGTATATTTTTCCGTTTTTGTCCATTTCAAGCAATGTCCGTTTCATCTTTCTCACAAGGGAATGCTTTTTTACCTTACTTGTAATTCCCCTTTTAGGCAGACAGTTATATGAATCAAGTGTAAGGCTTTTCGTCCATCTGTCCATCATGGGTATCAAAAGGCTGTGCTGGATAATCCTGTCCGGGTAAAACGGGAGTTTGTGTATCTCCCTTACCTTTCCTGCATCAGTCACTTTTTCTATCACATCATACTTGCTTACTTTGTATGATTTGTCTTTGAGCATATGATAAACATTCTGATGATATTCATCCTTATGTTTCTCATAATCTCTCACACCCCTGTGATTTCTCTTTCCTTTCTTTGCCTTTTCAGCAGCAGAGATAATGTTATCCATACTGCCTATAGTTTCAAAAATATTATTCAATTTTTTCATCTTACGTGCTTTTCTTTGTCCGTTGAGCCAAAGCTAACTAACTTTCCATATACCTACAACTGTAAATGTACTAATAAGTTCCCATCCTCAAACAATGGGTTGTCTTGACATTTTTCATCTTCCTGACGAGGCTTCTGTATAGCAGTAATTTTTTTAGCACGTTAGCTGCCACCGATGTTCGTGTTCGCATTCGAAGGGGCATTGTTCGCATTACCATTCCGCAGAGAACAATTGTCGTTGTTCGACTTACCACCAAAGTAAACACCACCATTCTACAGACCGCCTTTTTTCAACTAACCGCCTTTGACAGACTTATTTAACTTTGCTGACGCATTTGGTTAGATTTTTAATTATGCAAACTTAAACATTATTAATATATTTTGCAAGTTTTGGGAGGGGGATTTTTCACGAAGTGAAAAATTAGGGTTGGGTTATTGTACAACGAAAGCCGCCACCGAAGTACGCGCTCGCACGCGAAGGGGCAGTGCTCGCACTACCAGCCCGCAGAGAACAAGAGTCGTCGTGCGACCTACCACCAAAGAAAACACCACGCCTTCCAATCTTACCCGAACCTGCATTTCCCGTAAACCAGTTGTAATGGCATTCCCCCGTGTGAAGATTGCTTCCCTTGACCTCTCCAATAAGAGAGTTCTTAAAGTTCTTCGTTATGCATCCTTCACCTCTAGCCATAGAACCGATAAAATCATACGTATTCTCAAAACCGTAAGATTCCCCGGGATTCTTTTCTGTGACTACATTGTCCGTAGTCAGATTGTTCACGTCATAGGTCTGATAAATATCTATGGACGTAGAATCGTGCATGACACAATCTATCCCACTGTACCACATCCATATATCTCCCCACCCGGCAATACGTCCGCGAATGATAGGTTGCGTGAAGCATATTTCTATTTCACGGTTTGTCACTGCCGCATTATCCGGGATACTCCATCCGCTGGTAACAGTTGCAGTGACAAACTTGGCTACGATACCCGACATCTCCCCGTCAGCCAATCCGTTATGACCTTGGAAGTTGTAGTATTTGTATTTTGTGCTTTCATATTCAAACTCGGTGTCGGGAGAGACATTGTGTTTCTTTGCGTATGACATGGCAAGCTGTGCTTCAAACATCTTCATGCAAGGACGGTAGTTGTTTATGAGTTGGGCGAAATTGTAAGTAGTTCCTGTTTCTGATGCTTTAAATCCTTGCCCGTTCAACTTGTAATACACATAGGTCTGACCGTCCGCCTTCTTGAACCTGACGCCTGTCATTTTTCCCCAGCTTGACGCATCGGGGGCTGAATCGTTGGATGATATTCCTTTTCCGCAAACAGACTGTGCGTGCAGGTCTTTTGTCCTGAACTTAATGAACAGAAGCGTGCACCATACTTCAAGGTCAAGGGCGAACGCATTGGCGTAAGGATAGTTCTTTGCCGTATCCGTATTTTTGTTTCTAGCATACTTCTCAAAATCAAAACGTGATACATTTGTCGTAGGCCACCCGTTTCCTTCCATTATGTTCACGCCTAGATTTCCTGCTGCCGTTGTTCCTTTTACCGTGTTGTCAAAAATAGATCTCTGCTTCCCATCCTTTATCGTGGAATAACCGATACTCATTCCGAACGGCTTTATCTCTATGGCCGTATCGCCACCGTATGTAAACGGAGCGTCACTGACGAGCCTTCTTTCGTATGTATCATCCGTTCCTCCGTTGATTATCCAGAAAGGCTTGGTGTTTACAAGCATGATGTCACTTCCGTCATCTGTTACATCAGTTCCGTCAATAACAATATTTGACGGGCTACCATCAGCCATTTTGAAGAAATTGGTCTGGTCAAGGAATCCTACTACCTTACCGTCCTTTACCTTTGCCACACGGAACGAGTTGAGGATAGGATGGGATTGTTTGAACTCTTCCTTTCCTATCCATGTCTGAAATACAGGGTCTGTCTGTCCTCTTCTCATCTCCACTCCATACATATTACCCTGCTGCATCTTTATCTGTTCGAGAAGCGTTTTGTAGTCATTGGTAAAGTCGTTTGTGGATAACGCCTTGCCGTCCACCTTGTCTACCTTCTTGTCTAGGGCTGTTTTCTGTGCGGTGGATACAGGCTTTTCTGCATCGGACGTATTGTCCACATTTGACAGACCTATATTGTCTTTCGTTATATTGACATTGCCCGTCCTGTAAGACTGTTCGGCATTACCTTTCACACCTATGACGGTATTCTTCTGTGCGCCTTTCTCTATCCCGTCAAGTTTATCTTTCAACTGGGTAGTAAAGTTATTGTCGGTATGCACATAGTTTTCGTCCTTTACCATGCCCTGTCTTATCTTGGACACCGTGACGGATTTGTTCTCTTTAGGGTCCCCCGTCACGCATGGTATCATCTCTTCTCCCGTAGCGGTCTCAACGGGAGGCATCTGTGAAATTTTAAGATTATCTTCCATTTTTTTCATTCTGTTAGTATTAAACCATCGTTTTCAAGCAATATGCTGTATCCATTTTCGGTAATTACGGTATTCCGAAGAACCTCTAGCGTTATCCTTGAATCAGCAAGCTTCCATGAATTGTTAGAAAACGGCATATACCCGTCTTTCTTTACAGACAGCGACATCGTGCCATTTGCCATACCCCGTACTTTCACTGTACCGTCAGACAACGTTTTGTACTGTACACCTCCCACCGTGACCGTTGCATCCTGTATGGGTGAGCCAGATACGTCCACCACGGTTATCGTTACGATAGCCTTCGGTATATAGTAGTCAATCAAATCCTGCTCGGTAAATCCGTCATCCTGTTTGGTGGGAACGGAATCGAAACCGAAGGAGTTGTAGAAAGCTGAACTAATCCATCCGCTATTATGATCAGTATTGCTAAAGAATATAGGAGTTTTAGTTTTATCACCTGTCACATCATTGTTTACTATGGTGATTATTTGCTTTTTGTTTAACAAAGCGGAAACTATTGTAGATTCATTCAGTGTTCCATCAATATAGGTCTTGCCGTTTGAGTTCCTACTATTATAAGCAATACTACCTTTGTCATTGAATACGGCAAACAGCCAAGGTTCAGTAGTATTCAGTCTTTGGTCATAGATAAACTTTCCATCAACAAACGGATTGATAGTTACAAACAACACCTTAACGCCATGCTGTAAGTTCTGTATTTGCCCATAATCATCTACCCCATCAGTTACTAGGGCGTTGGGATAAACTGGAATCTGCTCAATTGTGATATTACAGGTATGAGGATATGTATCTACAATAATTTTCCACCCCATATTAAAATCGGCTTCTACAACATTGTTTGAGGGCAATTCGTACTCTCCATCCTCCCTTATGTCAAATCTCTGCTGTACCCCCTTTGTGTCTGTATATACATAACCTACTATTTCATCAATCACACCACTTACCTTGACTTTAAACTTTTTAGCATACGAAGGTACTTTAGTTTCCATGATAGCATAAGAACCTAACGCAGAAGTAACAGTCAGTTTATGCGGTTCTATGGCTCCATTAAATCTACTTCCTAAAAACCTAGCCCATATACTTTGGTCAGTCCAATTTAATTCATACCCACCCACACCGCTCATTGCCGCGAACAGGAAATTGTTAAGTTTCAGCGGTCTGTTGTTTCCGCTATGGTCTTGCAGGTATGGATTGGCTTTTAGTATCTCGTTTGTGGGTACGGATTGTCCTGACGGGAGTTGGGTGATGGTGATGTTACAAGCACCGACAATATTGCCGTTTCTGAATGACAGATTACCATTTACGGTTTCCAATGGCGGAATATCATAGGTTCCGTCTGATGTAATCTCAATTAATTTCACATCAGCACTATATCCCCAGTATAATTCCTGCCCGTCAACTATACCTTTCACTTCCACTTTCATTCCTGGGAAATTTTTTGTTTGGTCAGGAATGTAGCGCTTTACTGTATCGTTCAGTGTAGCAAATCTAGTTATAACAAATGAGGTGCTTGTTATAATTATATCAGCATTTACAGAGGGATGCGGTCTCCAATTATTAAAGTTTTCCGCATAAACATCCACAGGCTTTGACATATCATACCAAAACACCATGTGTTCTTTCACCCATTTTTCTATCACCTTGCTTATGTCGGTTTTCGCCTTTCCTGCCGACTTGACAAGTCCAAGTTTTCCTATGTTAAAAAAACCTATTTTTCTCATTTTTCGTCCATTTTAACCCACTCATCAGATAAAAGCAGCTTCTCAAACTCTCTTGTGCCTGTGTCGTATGTATCGTAAGGGAAAGGGTGTTCCGTTCCGTCCTCAGGTAACGTCATAGGCATCACTTCAATAACCTTATTGGTATGGATCATATAATACATACCGTCTGTCGATCGTCTGAAAACGGACAGATCATCTTCCGAAAACATAATTTCGGCATCTATTTTTGGTACTATGGAAAACTGCATATTATGAATTTTATCTATTGTCGCAAAGATAGTTAAAAAAAAGTTAAACGTATTGGTTACATACGGTTTTATGTCGTATATTTGCTGAAAATTTAAAAAAAACATATCTATGAACCCGATAGTTAGTCATATTTTTGCGTTCCTTTGCGGATGCTCATTTGTCATACTTGGTGCTATTTATTTTGGAACGAAAGGAGATTGAATGGAATAAAATTGGCGGAGTGCTGCATGAAATGGTTGAATCATTCAATATAATCGTGGGAAAGTAACGGATAAACACTCCCCCTTACTGATAAACGGTAAGGGGGAGGATTGTGGTTATAAACTAGGACCCATAGAAAGAAGCAATGTACTATCTTTATATGCAGCACTGTTAAGGCTTACCCATATCCTTGCGGTTCCTGCATTAATCAGTTCCGATGATATTAATATTCTCACCTTCTTGTCAATGCTGGAATTGGCGGATACTGAAAAATCCTCTATTGTTTCTCTTGATTCACCTATAACCATAGGATCTTCAAATTTCTTACTTGCAAACCTAGACATACAACTATTATTACGGAAAGAAATAGAGCTACTCGAACCGTTTCTCACTCTTACGGTAACTTCAATATATCCCATAACGGATGGCATCACTCCACCAATTATTGTTATGCTTACGTAAGAACCAACTATCTCTATATCTCTTTTACTTACCATTGGTACGGAATATGCTATATGAGCAATATCGGGGTCATCCTGCTTCAATATAGCTGTACTAAGGAAAGGATAAACTTCCCAATCACCAGCAGTCATACCCCACGAGTTTACAGTCACCATAGCGTATCCTGTTCCTATCTTTTTGTCGGCAGTAACACGCCTGGACACCTGACTGGTCTTGTGCTTAAGAATTAAGCGGGAATTCCCGCTTTTGTTCATACATTCTTTTGGTTTTCTATATATTTTCTTACCGTTTCCTCGGATATATGACCAACAGATTCTACAAAATAGGATCGTGTCCAAAGTGATGGTAATCGGCTACGCAGCCATGGAAACTCCTTTCTCAAACGAACCGAAGAATAACCCTTCAACTGATTTATTACAAAATGAATGGCGTATGTAGATTTGCTTCGTATAAAAAGGTGAACATGGTCAGGCATGACCTCCATGTTTTCCAGGGTGATTCCCAGTTCGTCTGCTTTCTGCTGCAACAGAATTTTCAATCGTTCATCCACCCCGTTTAACAGTACTTTCCGCCTGTATTTAGGACAGAATACAATGTGATAACCCAAATTGGAAACACAATGTGCATTTGATGTGTATCTTTTTGCTAAAGTCATAAAAAAAAGTTTTTTTCACTTGCAAATATAAGAATAATATTATATATTTGCAATACAATTAATAACAAATAATCTATGCTGAGAGCCTACAAATATAGAATCTATCCGACAGAAGAACAGAAGGTTTTGCTTGCCAAGACCTTCGGCTGCTGCCGCTTTGTCTATAATTGGGCACTCAAGCTAAAGATTGAAGTATATGAACATGAGAAAAAGTCCGTATCATACAAGACTGTTCAGGATATGATGGTTAACGAATTGAAGAAAGACAAACAATGGCTTAACGAAGTAAATTCACAAGCCCTTCTTAATTCCATCCGTAATCTTGATACTGCCTTTAAGAACTTTTTCCGTGATACTCATGCAGTAGGCTTTCCTAAATTAAAAAGCAAAAAGGACAGGCAGAGTTTTCAGTGCCCCCAGCATTGTGTCGTGGATTTCGGCAAAGAAACAATCACCATACCGAAAGTAAAGGATATTCCTGCTGTGTTTCACCGCAAATTCAAGGGAACGGTCAAAACCGTCACCATCAGCATGACACCATCGAGAAAATACTTCGCTTCCGTATTGGTTGACACGGACATTGAAGAACTTCCGACAACACCAATACAGGGCGATACGTGTTTGGGTATAGATTTGGGTATCAAATCGCTTGCCGTATGTTCTGACGGGAGAACGTTTGACAACCCGAAAAACCTGCGACGAAGCCTTGATCGTTTGAAACTACTTCAAAAGCGGTTGAGCCGCAAAAAGAAAGGTTCTGCCAACCGAAACAAGGCACGCATTCGCGTAGCTAGGTTGCATGAACATATTGCCAATTGCCGTAAGGATAACCTTCACAAAATCACCTATGCACTGACGCACGACAGCCAAGTGCGTACCATCTGCATGGAGGATTTGAACGTGAAAGGAATGATGCAAAACCACCACTTGGCACAGGCAGTAGGTGACACATCTTTCGGGATGTTTCTTACGCTGCTTAAATACAAATGCAGTTGGTATGGCGTGAACCTCATTCAGATAAACCGATTTGCCCCAAGCTCAAAGACCTGTGGCAAATGCGGCTATGTGTATAAAGGATTGAAACTTAGCGAGCGCAGTTGGGTCTGTCCGGAATGTGGCACACACCATGACCGTGACTTCAATGCCGCTTGCAATATAAAGGAATTTGGCTTAAAAGCCCTACCCACGGAGCGTGGGAAAGTTAAGCCTGTGGACTGTCATAAAAAGCAATGACAGGAAGAAGCAGGAAGAAGCTCACGCCTTTAGGCGTGAGTAGCTCACCGTAGACACCGAAATAGCAATCGGCTATCTCGGAAAAGTCACCCATGTTAAAGTCTAGAGTATTGGCTTCCTTAGGTTTTATATAGCTCCATTTGTTAATCTTGCCGTGGGCGTTGGAACAAAGATAACCCAAGTCATAACTACCTACTCCCAGTACGGGAGCTATATCAGCATATATACCGACAGGTGCGGTAATCACTCCGTTAGAATGAGCCATTGTTACCTCCTTTCTCCAAAGCGGTTATATGACCCAGAACTAGGACAGTCTTGTCCTTTACATCAATAGAAGTAAAACGGGTGTCACCTTCAATAGTGACAGCCCCGCTTACATCATAGTCAGAGGGAATTTGCCGGCAAGCAATCAGCCCCCCCTGCTGCCGAGCAGCAGAGATTACCTTTGATTAATACATCCACTTTTTTCATAACTTATTATTTTATTGGTCGGGAGCCACCATGAATATGGAGCTGCCTATGTAACTTGCACTATTAAGACTTACCCACAATTTGGCGTTCTTAGCCTGAACCAATTGTGACGAAACCGATACTGTTATCTCCATTTCCTTGGTAGTGCCAGCAGGAACATCAAAATCGGATATACTGCCATATTGTTCTCCCATTACCAATGGGTCTTTGAAATCCTTATTTATAAAACGTGTCCGCCAAGCATTGTTCCTGAAAGTGATTGTACCTGACGAACTGTTTCTTACTCTTATAGTAACCGTAGTATTTCCAGCTATTGATGGAAGTAGTCCGGCAAGCACGGTAATGCTTACATAAGAAGAAATAATCTCTATTGACTTACTTGATAACAAAGGTATTGAATAGCAGTCATTGGCTACATCAGAAGCGTCCTGCTCAAGAATTGCCGTACAGAGAAAAGGGTAAACATCCCAAGTTCCCGTAGGCATACCATAAGTTATCATTTCCGCCATAGCATACCCACTTCCTATTTTATTTTTTGCCGTAACTCTTCTACCCTGATTTCCACTACGTTGTTTCGCATATATTCCGAAATAGCAATCCTTTACGGTTGAAATATCCCCTATGTTAAGCTCATCTAGCAATTGGGAACCTTCTGAGGGCATCATAATGGTACATGAAGCAGTGAAAGAGCTACTTGTGAATTGGTTTGTAGCCTGAGTGGGAACAAGAAAATTGCCAATTGGTGCACTGGCACGATGATTGTACCCGTTAAAGTCGGTAAGGCGAAATGGAAACTTTCCTCCTGTCGGTGGGGTGTATTCCCATCCGTTCATGCTTCCATCAGCGTGTTTTGGCGCATCCCAGTACCCTGCCATTTGAAAAGGTTTGACACCACAGTTCCCATCCCATCCTTGCCACCATTTTTCATTCTCACCCGGTGCAAGGCTTTCGTAACGTACAGGCTTGTACCGTGCCCACGGGTTTATTTTTCCGTGGGTGTTTGCACAAGCATATCCTAAATCGTAAGCCCCATTCACACTGCCTATGCCAAGAGTGGCGTAAACGTCACCAGCAAGGTTTATCGGGGCTGTAATCTTTCCGTTAGAATGACTCATAATATTTTTTTATTTATTTATTGTTAATTCCTAATCTCTTTTCCAATTCTTTCACTCTTTTCTTTAATCTTGTAACCTCATCATCGACTTCCTGCAAACCTTTCCACACAACGGGAATAAGCCTTTCATAATCTATGGTATAGTAGTCATTGAATATATCCTTTACCCACTGACTATAACCGCCGGAAAGCAAATCCTGTGCGATAAGACCGTAATTCCAGTTATCATGGTTGAACACTTCGGAATTTTCCTTGGCAATAGCGTTCCAGTGATACTTCACACTACGGAATTTTCGGATAATACCCATAGCGTCATAACCCTGTATATCGGTTTTCAGTCTTATATCCGAAGAGGACGCTTTGGCTGTAATTGCTCCGTTTGCTGTAATATTAGTTGCAGCATGGAAATTGTTCGCTGTGACACGCCCTGTACGGCAGTTCACTGACATGGCTATCTTATTCTGATACGTGCTAGAACAAGTAGTAGTAAATGAAACGCCATACCATGAATCTATGACAAGGTTTGATAAGGTCGAACTTCCAACCTCATTTCCATTGTCGTTCCCACTATGCCGGATATTCGCATTTGGTGTGGAAAAATCAATACGGGAAAATCTAGTTGTGCTCGGTAACTTCAAATAACAGTTTGAACCTCCGTTTACACTAACTCCTGCTCCAGTATTGACAGAATGGTAATCCTGTATGTAGAACGTTCTGGCAGTAGTCCACACATCCGCACTAGAAGCCCTACTGTCAGCCAACGTGGAAGCACCTCCAGCCGATACAGCCACAGACGTGTTGGATGTGGATTGCAGATTTTCCCATGCGGAAACGTTACACCCATAAGACCAATATTGGTATTCAATGTTTGCATTGTGGTATGAACGAATTTGACGCACCTGCAATTCAAAATTGTTTGTTCCTACACGTACAAGACGGATATTATCCATTCCTTTTGCAAATGTGGGGAGATAAAGACGTGCTGAATTTTCAACATCTCCCACACTGCTATCAGAAGAACTAGGGTCATTTCTCATATAAAATATGGCACAGAAGTGATAATTCCATACTTCTGACTGTGCATGATTTCCATAGGCATACCATATCCTTCCCCAAACCGTTACTGACTGCCAAGGTCCAGTTCCCGATTCAGAGCAAGCGAATATCTTTTTCCAACCATTATCTGTACCACCTAGAGCAAATTTTACTGCATAACATCTACCTATATTGTAATTTCTAGGTAAGAAATTAAGATGCCAATTGTCTAGCATATCCGCGTTCAAGTTGGTATTCAATGTAGTGGAATTGCATTGGTAAGGTTGTGTACCTGTGCCTACGGTGGATTTAAAATACCCGTCAGTTCTTGTATTTCCAGCAACATGAAGTTTTTCACCCGGAGAATTAGTACCAATACCTGCTAATCCACCACCAGTACACATAATCAAGTATTTTCCCGAATGGCGCTGTAAATACAAATGGTGGTCATATCTGTTTATCTCTCCATTATATGCAGCATCATAATAGCCTGCACTATTAACTCTTCCGATGCATATTGTACTTTCTTTAATACCCCCTGCTACATTAAGCGCACCTGTTCTAACATTCAACCACATGGCGTTTTTCCCTTGTGCAACGGTTTGTCCGCTTATTGTGGGATACCAGCCTATTCCCTGCCAAGAGCCGAAACGTAAATTTGCATCGTCTACGGAAGCTGCATCACTGCCACCATGAATCCAAACACTCGAAGTTTTAACCACTCTAGTTGACCAGCCTATATTGAATCCTTTGGTGTTATCCATCGTCAAATCCCCTGTCATGGTGTCACCTGCTTTCTTTACGTAGCGTCCGTCAGAATAACTGGCGTAGTTTCCACTATGTATTAACACAACCCAATCATTCCACTTTGAATCATCATGCCTTCTGTATTTAATCGTGTTTGTATCATAATGGAAAGCTAACTGAGTATTTCTTGTTGGAACGTCACCTAGACTTAGCACAGTAGTATTTGCAGATAGGGTAGCATCATCCGTAGGTTTAGGGTCAATAGTAACTACGTTTCCATTTCCAAAATATTGGTTTACAGTAGTGTATCTACCTCTAAACCAAGAACGCATAACACCCTCTCTTCCACTAAGTCCTGCTAAATGTACTCCGTCAAGAAGGTCTGCATTAAGATTGACGTTTAAAGTAGTAGACACGCATTGATAGGGTGATGTTCCTTGCGGTGCTTTTGATATGAACCGCCCTGTATTGTAAAAGAACATATTTGCATCCCCTGCTTCCAATGAATCATGCTTGCTGACAGCAAGTCCATATCCGGGAACAAACGCATCATACCATTCATGGCGTAATACTACTTCTTGGGGTGCATCATCACATCTGAACCAAATACCTTCTCCTTGATTCTTTGCAGTAGAACCTGCTGACCATATTATAAGCTGTTTGTTGTAGGTTGAATTCTTTATTGTCAGTACACCGGTCATGGTATCGCCAGTCTTTTTCACCCATCTACCGTCCAATACGGAAGTAGGGATATGACTTGCATCTATAATCTTACTTGAATCAGCCTTTTTCAGTTCAGTCCACATAGCATCAGCGTCAAGTCCTCCCTGCCCAGCCATGTCGTACAGTTTCTTTATCGTGTACGCATTAAACGTATTGTCAAGGTCTGAATCGGAAAAGGTTGTGCCGTCAGTAAGGTTTGCGAAGCTGTAAACGGTATTTACAACACCGCTGCCACCACCGCTACCACCTGTTTTCACTCCAAGAGCAGATACCCAACCGTCCGAGTAGAATCCTACCGTGTTTCCGTCTGTCCTATGTTTTACTCTCAGAGCCTTGTTTGCCGAATCGTAAACAAGTTGGGCATCTCCTATCGTAATGGTATTTGTTGACACTGATGGTGCTTGAACATTTCCTGCCTTATTAATCCAAACAGCACCTTCCGTATTATTGTGCCCATTAGGTCTTAGATTTATTTCGCCATTTCCAAAGCTAGCTAGTATTGTATGACCGTCTGAATTTCTTAATGCTACATTTCCATCGGGATATGTTATACCACCGTTATTATTGAATACTATATTCTGACTAAACGTTTTTCTTCCCGAAATAGTCTGAGCAGTAGTCAAGGTAACGGCATCAGTAATCCCGTACCCTGCCAAAGTGGTAGGATTATCACCAACTGTAACACGCCCGTAGGTGTCTACTGTAACTTTCGTATATGTACCAGCCTTCACCCCCGTGGTAGCTAGTGACAATGTGCGGTTTGCGGACAGGTTTCCACCTCCCGTAAGACCAGTTCCTGCACTTATCGTTATGGTTTTGTCCGCTTTCAGTGCAAGAAGTTCGGCTAGGTTGTCGCTTTCCGTAAGACCGTCAAGAAACGCTTCAAGTTCTTTCCATTTGTTGATGATGTTATCGGCATCGCTTCCCTCTAGGAAGTTGTTCAGCTTATTGCTTAACTGTGTTACGGTATTATTCAGCGTACCCAAGTCCTGTTGTCTAGCGAATGTTTCCCCGAATACGGCAGTGATGGTTTTCCCGTCAGAACTAAGTGCCATGTTTGTTACGGCATTTCCACTTCCCGACTGGGTGATGTTTTTTATACCACCACCTTCCTTCGCCATTTTCCAAATCTCGTTTATCGTGTACGCATTAAACGTATTGTCAAGGTCTGAATCGGAAAAGGTTGTGCCGAGATTGGAAAAACCATATACGTTTTTCACAAGTCCGTCACCACCGCTTCCTCCGCTTCCTCCAGGCGATACGCCTAAAGCGGAAATCCATCCTCTGGTATAGAAGCCTATTTCCGTACTTCCATCTATATGCTCAAATGTTACTGCCTTGTTTACGGAATCATATATAATCTTTATATCGCCAACCTGCAACGCCTGTGTTTTTACCGTTCCGCTTATGTTGGCATCTACAGCATAAATATTCTCCCATCTCTTCGATTCAAGACCAAGTGTGGATGCGTTGTTCACGCTAGGAACTACATTTGCCGTAGACAACTGACCAGTGAATATCTTGCTTGCAGTTACTGTCTGTTCCGTATCAATCGTTACAAATTTATTGTCAGGAATATGGGATATGTGAATTTTCTTTGTCGGATCATCCTTTCCCAACTCCTGCCACAATTTGTCCGTATTCATTCCGCCTTCCTTGGCTAGCTTCCATATCTCGTTGATGGTATATGCGTTGAATGTATTGCTAAGGTTGGAATCGTCAAACGTCTTACCTAAATCGGCAAATCCGTACACGGCCTTAATCAGTCCGCCTTCACCACCTCCCGGTTCTCCGCTACCACTCTGTGCGCCCAACGCTGATATCCATTGGTTTGTATAGAACGCTGACTTGCATCGTAACGCTTGGTTTACTTCATCCCATTCAAACCATCCGTTGAACTTCTGAAACGATGCAATAAGGTCATTAAGTAGCTGTTCAGAGAAAATATTTGTTCCGCTTCCCGTACCACTTCCACCTAATGTTACATTTGTCGTATTCTGTGTTGAAGCGGTCTGATTCTCCTGTGCCAGCCGTTCATAGAAAGACAGTATCTTTCTTCTTGCAATGGTGCATGAATATGACGGGAACATATTCTCCTTGGAGTATTTAATCTCCAAAGACTGTATCTGCAACTGCATATCCACTATCTGACCGTTATCAGAGAAATCGAACACGCCTATTCCATCATCCCTTACCTTTAGCATATTTCCTTCTATGAAGTCAATGAAAAGGTTAGGATGCTCTGCGACAAATCCGCTAGATATGTCAAGTGAAACGGTTCGGTTCTCATGGTCATATCTTGACAGGTAGTCAAGAGCCGCCTTTTCAAGCGTGTTCTCAGCCATTGTCACATAAGATTCGGGCATGACGATATTCAGAATGACAAACTCCGTTCCTGCTGCAATTGAAGGAGATTTACCATCTGTGTAAAGGGGAAGTTTGGCATTGTCGCTATCTGTTCTGTGACATGATATTTTATATCGTGCCCCCTTGTTGAACATGGCAACATCCTCTTCCGTTTCTCCCGTATCACCGTTCACCTCACCGTAAAGAGGAATAATACCGTTTTTGTTTATCTTAAATTCCGTGCCTGTATAAGTTCCTGTACGCATACTGAACACCGCATCCGTCACAGAAGCGTATTTGTAATAGAACCTGTCCTGTGAACCGTCCTGATTACCGAAATGTATGTTGCAGGTCATTTCCTCACTAAAGCCTATCTTACAGCTTCCGGCAGGAACATCTGAATCAAACGTGAACTCAACACGTATGGTGACTGTCGTATTCTGACCTTTTTCTATATATCCTACAAGAGAGGTCTTGTCGTAAGGTATTTCAAGCATACCAGTAGCACCTTCCTCTCCGATAACAACCTCTTTCAAAGGAGAAGCCTGACCCAATACACGGTTCGTAACCATACGTAGGTTAATCTTCACCTTTTTCCCTACAGCATCACTTCCTATGGGCAATACACTGAAAAGCATCTTCCCGGAGAATGTGGCAGTAACCTTTACAGGCTGGTCATAATATGCCCTTGTACTATATATATCAAAACTCTCGAAATCCCTGTACTTGTCAAACATAGCATGGGGTTTGTACTGGGGCTGCACATTGTCGTTTATCTTGTCGGATGAATCACCGTCCTCATATACCTTGTACCCTAGGTTGAATCCGGGAGAGGTCATATAGATGAAGAAACTGTCACTATCATCACTCTTTATAGGAGTAGACCCGATGATTTTATCTATTCGTGTAGATGCGCTAGCACCCTCACCTGCCACCTTCCCGGATTGAGGGTCTGGTTCTCCGTCCGCCTTGTATGTATCCCATTCGGGAAGTCCTGACGGGTACAAATCACCAAGTTTTTTTCCTCTGATGGAAGGATATATCCCACTGAATGTATTTGATATGGTTTTTCCTCTCACACCATAGTTCTTCAATCCGTATTCGCTGTCAATGAAATATCTTATATTCCCGTCAGAATCATTCGGAAGAAGGATGTACGGGCAATAGCGTGATTCATCGGCAGGCTTAGCGTCTTTCTTGTATTCGGGCGGAACGTTCCTGCTTCCGCCTTGTGGTATGATTCGGGTTATGACAGGTGTGCTTGTATCCACGGAAGAGGAAACTTTTACAGCACCCCCACCATCTCCCTGCTTGAACGTCCAGTTTACAGACGGTCTAGCCTTATCTGTAATGGTTATTATTCCTCCATTGGCTGTTGTAGAGAAATAATAGTTTAGATAAAACTTGTCATAGAAAAATTTCAATGCTTCAAACAGGTTGGTGCCATCGGTTATGTCAATCATATCCTCCGTCAGATCACCTTCCGCATCCACATTAAGCGTCCATGTACCAATGCCTGTATATCCTGCACCCAATGACGCATTGTAAGATTCTATATTTGCTTCGATGCGTGCGGCAAGCTGTTTTGCATCACCCCAAAACTGGAACAGACCGCCATGTGTGTATCTTATCTTGTTTATCTCACCGCCTGTTCCGCTTACTATGTCAAGAAACGCTACATTCTGCAAAAGCACCTCTTTCCCGTAAAACAGAAGAGAGTATTTGTATTTTCCTGCTTCATTAAGATTATCTCCCGATGGGGCTTGGTACAGGATGAATGTATTACCGTTATATACGACTGTATCGTATTCCGATTCGCTCTTTGAGTTGTATGCCTTGAACTCTATCGGAACAACGGAAACGACTTCACAAGTCAATTTTCTCACTTCCTGCAAAGACGGGCTGTATGAAAAATCAGCACTCTCCGCAATAACCCTATTTCCTCTTTTAATCTGTAAAATCATTGGTCTTTAAAGCGTTGGTTGGTCAATACTGAAATTTAACGAAAATGTATAGGCGGACACAAGTCGGTCCGGGTTCTGCAAGTCCTGAACGTCCTGATAACTCATCTTTGCACCTGTTTCAAAACCCGTGCATCTTATCACCTGCTTTGCCGATTCTCCCCATATATCATTCCATATAGAGAAAGAGGATGAACCGTATGGCGTACCGGGAGTGGCAGGTATCACATTGGTTATATATGAATAGAACGAACGGATATTCGTCTTTACCGTTTCCACATCTCCCAAAGCGGCAAATGTTATGCTTCCTTCCGTTGGCTGATAAACAGGCGTGACAGGTTCGTACACCTTCTGACCGTTCTTGTCATACCATTTTTCGGCATAGGCTTCCTTTCTTGTCGGCAAATCCCATAATCCCTTGCTTTCAAGTATATACAGCCTGTATGTAGCATACAAATCCTTTGCCGTATCGCTTCCTTTCTTTATAAAATATTTAGATATAGCCATTCGTGTACATTGTTTATTAGTGCAAAAATAACAAAAATAGTATTAGAAACCATCTAGTTTTAAAAAATAATTCATTATATTTGCATCAAAATCGGTGCTTTGGATGAGTGGTTTAGTCAACGGTCTGCAAAACCGACAACAGCGGTTCGATTCCGCTAAGCACCTCAAGTGATTGGATTTTTTTTGTTCATAATCAAACTGGAACGCCCTGCCAACTGTGAAGCTAGCAGGGCGTTTGTTTTAGTCAATTATAACCTTTATCGCATTTCCGCCTGACCTTGGGGCAATGGAAACGACACTTAGGAGTGCTGTCTTTATCGCCATAGTTGCGGCAAGCTGCTGCTTGAGAACTTCAAGCTGTGCCAGTTGTATGGCTGTCATGTTCGTTCCTCCAGTTCCTGCCGAACCACCGTTAAGCGATACCAACTGACGGAGAAGATCGCTTTGGACAACCATTTCGTATCTCATCCCGTTAAGATAACCCAATGCCTGGTTGAATGTATTCTCGTCAACTCCTGCAATGGCATTGGACAGACCTTCCGCATTCTCTTCCGTTTCGGTAAGCATACCACCAAGGGCGTTGTTTATCTCATTGAATACACCTGCGCCTTCCATAAAGGCTGATTCCAATGAACCCATCATATTCCCTAGTATTATAGCTTCATCCTTGTCTATCTTGTTATCTGCAAACATACCACCTTTGCCGTCTGCTCCGAACAATGTGGTCTGTACCTGTTTCATTGCCTTTTCTATGTACATTCGCTGTATCCAGCTTTTAACAACATCTCTCATAATGTCTGCCACAGTGTCCCTATAAGCCTTTGCAGCGTCTTCCCCTTTCAGCCATGCTTCGACAAGAGCGTCACCTATCTGGCTAGCCCAATCTTTCAAGTCAATGCTGTACAATTCGCTGGCAAGCGTTTCCGTATAATATCTTATCTCATACTCCAATTCTTTTATTGTCTGTTTGTAATCTTCTACCTTTCCCCTGTCAGTTTTTTTCTTGTCCTCTTCGGCAGCTAGAATTTCTTTTTGAATTTGCAACTGCTGTTTTAGGTTTGATACCTGTTGGGATGTCACCTCATCAAGTCTTTCCGGGTCTATAATGTGCTCAAATTCCTTTTCAAGCATATTATAGATATTGGTCAACTTCTTTGATTCAAACTGTAAATTTTCTATATGCTTTTGAAGTCTAGCATCATGTCTTTCTGAAAAACCAGTAATAATATTACTTACAGCCCCAACAGCAGCAATAGCAGCACCAGCCCATCCACCAGCAGCAAATCCTTGCATAATAGAACCTACACCACTTACAACATCATCAACAGCACTAGAAACCTCTGTAAGACCAGATGAATCACCGCCAAACGAATCTATCATATTGGAAATACCTTTAATAGAGTCAGAAGTCATTTTCCCCCATTTATTAATGCTGTCACCTAGTTCTAATGCCTTTTTAATCATTTTAGACATCTCTCTAGCGGAATCTCTAATAGCTGAATTTGTTCTATACGTTTCTTGTGTTTCAGATTTTTGAACTTCTAGCTGCTGAATCTTCACACTACGTGCAAGCATTTCTTGTGTATTTCCTTCTTTTAGTGCTTTGTTATATTTATTACGTTCTTCGGCAATCTCAGCATTTATTTGTTGCTCTTCCACTAATGCAGCAGAAGCGTTTGCATCCGCTCTTGTTATTCTGTTTTGCAAAGCGGCTTCCACACCATCACTTATTAATACGGATGTATCAGATCTTTTATTATACAAAATATCCAACTGTTCATTTACACGTTTTATTTCCTGTTGGTATTGTTTTGCAGTAAGGTTTCCAGCTTGAAAATTCAATGTAAGCATTTCTCTTATTTTGTTAGACACACGTGTAGCTGCTTCCACTGACATGGCTTCTATTGCTCCATAAAAATTTTGATAGTCAGATGTTAATTTCATCAATTCCATCTGCTCACTTTTCTTCAACGAATTTGCAAGAGATATATTACCCATCCCTTTTGCTGTAGAAATTCTTTTAGCATACTTTTGTTCTATGTTTCTTGTCTTATCAAAGTAATTACCGTATTCTGCAAGGTCATTCGCATATTGTTTTGCCATCTCACCGAAATAGCCTTTCCATGCGTCAATCATTCCTTGTATAACCTCTTTCTGATCTTCTCCGATATTCTTATTCCCCTTAATTGCCTCCTGTATCTGATTTATATACTGGTTCATTGAGGTGAATGAAGAGGTGTCGGGCACAACAGAAACGCCAAGGTCAAGATTCATTCCTGCCAATGCGGATTGCAGATTGTTATATATGCCTGCTGCAAAACTTTCAGCCATAGTAGATGTGTCACCGCTAAACTGAACGGCAAGATCTAAGGCAAGTTCGGAATCACCTGTTATTCCAAGTATGTCACTGTAAAAGTCATACTTGTTCTTGTATCTGTCAAACTCATCCGTAATCCTCTTCATCACCTTCTTGGCTGCTTCAACATAAATTTCAGAGGACAATTCGGCAGCTTTCCTTGCGTTCTTGACCGCATCCTGTGGAACACGTGTTTCCAATTCCTTTGCAGCCTTGTTGTAATTGTCAACAATAGCCTGTTTGTCATATACAATATCCACGCCAAGTTTTAACGCCTGTGAACCGTATATGGCTTCAATCTGCTTTTTGGCTTCTTCCTTACCTATGTTAATGCTCAAATCCTTGAACTTGGAATAGGCGGATTCAAGCAATGACAACCTGTTTTTCCAAAGGTCAGCAAGAGGATCTCTTTTCTGTGCTTCCTTCTTCTGCTTTTCCAGTTCAAGATTGAATTGTTTTGCCGTTCCCGTAGCCTTTGACATCGCTTCGTTGGCAGCGTTAAACTCGCTTATTATTTGCCTTAATGTTTCAAGTTCTTCGGGATCTACCAATCCTGTCAGTTCGTATTTATCACCTACTTTTTTCAGTTTACCTTCTTTGGAAAATTTGTCAATAGTTCTCTGATAGTTTTCTATTGTACTCTTTGAATCTTTATATTCCTTTTTTACGGCATTGAAAAAATCCTCTACAGTCTTTACATCTGACGTTTTGATTGTTATAGTCCATGCTTTTCCTGTAATCTCGTCAAGTGATTTCTTCCATCCTGTCAATCCTGCTTGCGCTTCCCTATCGTCAAGTTCAAATTGAATACGCCATCTTTCTTTTGCCAGTTCGTTCAATTTCTTTCGGGCATTTTCCCCTAATTCATTAGCTACTGCAAATTCATCAAGATGTATCTTTAATTGTTTCTGTTGCTCATCAGTAAGGTTTTTTACATCTATATTGCCAAATACATCTTTAAGTTTCTTCTCAGTATATTTTGCAAATAGATTAAAGGATGATTCAAGTTCCTTTACTTCATTCGTGATACCCATCCTCAACTTCTCATACTCCTTCAACAATTCCTCACTGTCAAAATGGGCTTTGTTCTTGAATATTTCAAATGTTCGTGCATCCCCTGACGTTTCAGCCAAAGAACGTATCTTCTCTACAATAGTAGCTGCCGAAGCCCCTTTGTTTATCAGTTCGGTAAGTTCGTTTCTCCATTCCTTAGTACCCTTACCCATGTTTATAATTTCCTTGGATGCCTGTACTATCTGGCCACGAAACTCTTCTATATCCTTACTTGCCGAAGTGAGTTTTACAGACGATTTCTCATAATCTTTAAGCATATCAGAGAATGAATCACCAAATACGCCCGTAGATGTTGCCTTGTCCGCCTTGAACATTATATCCGCATTTTCAGCAGCACGTTTATAAACCTGTTCTAGTTCCGATGCCGACTTTTGCAGATATTCGACACGAGATTTCTGATCATCTATTTTCTTGCTATTTTGTACTATATACTGCCCCATATTGCCATATTTAGACAATACTCCAGTAAGCGTTTCCTCATACGACTGCAACTGTTTCGTGTCAAGCTGTTCAAGGTTTTCCGGGGTGAGTTTGTCGAAGTTTATCTTGTCAAGGTCTTTTTGCAAGTCACTGTATGATTCGCGGAAAGACTTTGCACTATCTTTTATCTTCTGATTGAACTCTTCTGCACGTGCAGACATAGTATGAAACACCCCAATAACCGTTCCTGCAAGGGTTATTATTGTCATAAGAGGATTAGCTTTTATCACCCTCCACAATGTTTTCAATGAATTTGTCAAACCGAATGTTGCCAGTTTGAATCTGTTCATCAACATTGTCGTTTTTGTCATAGACAACATTCTTGCAGCTTCCGCACCTGTCAGTTTAAGTTCGGTGACAAGAAGGTGACGTTCAGCCTGTGTCAGCATATTCGTGGCAAGAATACGTTTTGCCATCTCTGCCGACATCTTTCCCGAATTAACGGCAGCAGCTATCTCTACGGCAGACAGCTTGGATGCTGTAGCTATCTTCCATCTCTCGGCAGTAGTTAGCGTTCTATACATTGCAGCCTGTTTAAGCAACTGTGCTTCCCGTAATTTCTCAGCCTTAATTGCATTAGTTGTTGCGACAACTTCTTTACCGAGCATGGCTGTTCTAGCTAGCTGTAATCCTTTCAACGCAGCATATCCTACAGCAACACCCTCTATTGCCTTAGAGAAGTATCTCCAGTTGTTCATTGCATCGGTTATGCTTCCAACAATTCCTTTCAGAACGGAATCATTCGCCTCGCCTATGTCATTCATCATAATCTTGTATGAATCGGCAAGGTTACTTACCATACCTTTCAAAGACGCAGCTTGTATTTCCTGCATTTTGTAGAACATACCACCATCTTCCGTCATTGTGGTAAACATCTCCCGAATATACTCAAAAGGAATCTGACGTGTTGATATGGCGTTGAACACATCATCAGTAGTTTGAGCCACGCCTCTTACTTCTTCCAGTTTCTTTCTCAATGAATCCAATGCAGGAATACCGGCCTCTGTCAATTGACGTAATTCCTGCCCTCTCAATACACCTGCGCTTCTTATCTGGCCATAGGCAAGAATGATACGTCCCATATCAACGCCAAGACCTGCGGAAACGTCCGCAAGGCTTTTCATGGTACCATACAATTCGTTGACAGGTATCTGGAATGCAGCAAGCTGTTTGGTATATCCAACCAAATCACTGAACTGGAAAGGAGATATTACAGCAAGACCCTTAATCTGACTGAATATCTGGTCAGCACGTCTTGCATCCTGTATGATGGTACGCAATGACACCTGTTGTAACTCGAACTCTCCACGAATGGCAACAAGTTCCTGAAACATATCTCTGAAAAAGTAGAACCCGGCATAAGTCTTTATCGTATTGACAAACTCACGCATCATTCTGCTCTGCTTTGTCAGTTCCTCGGAAAACTCTTTTGAACTTGCAGCATTTTTCTGATTGGTCTGCTGCATCTTTGTTCCATAGGATGTAGCTTCATTTACAAACTTGTTGTGTTCCTGTATCTTCCTGTTGAGAAGAGTAAGGGTACGGTTATAGTTTGCGTCAGTCGTATTAAGCGCATTACGCCTGTTCGTTAATTCAGAAATAAGATTGTTAGCCTGATTGATAGACGTAGGATTGATGCTCAACAATTCATTCGTTGATGTTTTTCTTAAAGATGATTGCAACTTCTCCAATCTGCCTTGCAATTTCTGAATAAGAGCGTCAGCCTTTGTTATCTGATTGCTGTTTAAAGGAATATCAACCTTAAATTTATTCAATAGTTCAAGGCGTTTCTGTATGGCGGCAATTTTCTTGTTCAAGTCTTCAGCACTTCCCTCAGGCATACCAAGGGCAAGTCCAGACTGACCAGAAAGGTATTGTAGATACTTCTGATTGGTCTGCTGCATCTTCTTACTCGCCTGTTCCTGCTTTGATGCTTGTTTATCCATCTCCTTTGTCCGTGCAATCTCCATCTCGTATTGCTGGCGTAGAAGGTTAAGTTCTCTTTCATCGGAAATGGACAATTTAGGCGCACTGTTAGCAGTAAGGGAATATGCCGTTTTCAATCTGTTCAATTCAGCCACAAGATCATCTATCGCTTTCTTCTGACTTTCAAGATTGGCTTTTCTTGTAGCCATCCCCTTATCCCCACCTGCATTGCCTAAGTTACGGTAAGTCTTTTCCAGTTTGTCATACTCCCTTGTCGCTTCGACAATCTTGTTTGACAATTCTTCCATCTGAACAAGTATATCCATTTTCTTGTTCGATTTCCCTTTTCCTACCTTGGACGCGTTTTCATTCGCTTTGTTTATCTTATCTACAACCTCGCTAAGTTCGTCATTCATTTTGCCTATATCGGTCAACATAGGCTTGAAGGACATCTCCTGGTTAAAGGTGTCCTGTAACTTCTTCTGTATATCCTTTATCTGTTTGTCAAGACCGGAATCATCTAGACCGATCTTAAACTTTAATGCTCCTAAATCAACATCAGCCATAGTTATTATTTTTTAATTATTGCAAAAATAGCAAAAATAAGCACAAGAGCATGATTTACAACAAACAAAAATCCATTAGTATTTTTTAACATATTAAAAATTGTGGATAAAAACGATTATGTTATCTTTGCAATAAAATAATTTTTTTAACTATGGCTATAGAAGAAAACAAAGTAACACTCGTTGGCGTAAATTCAGCCAGCGTAACATTCAGCAATGAAGCTAATGTGGAAAAACAATACAAGGTGAATGCGAATGTAAACGTATCAAACGGAAAAAACATTGATTCATTTGATGGCGGAGAGGTGAAGTCATTGGAATCAGAGAACCAACTCGCTACATTCTATTTCAATCAGAACGGTGGTATCGCAATCAACTACAACGATCATCCCGATTTGGAAGCACAAATTGCTATCATTACCATCATCAACTCTTTCGTAACCGATGTGAAAAAATACATTAACACGAAAGGCATCTCATCAGTTTCAATCTAAAAAAGGCAAGAAAAATGACGAACCAAGAAATGTTTTTAAAGAGATTAACTCTCTTGAATATCCCCTTATCACTAGAAGGGAATGAACTTCCATCAGAACTGAAAGCAAAAATCATGCTTATGCGTGTCGCTTACGACAAAGCTGCAAAAGCATTCGATGATGATATGCAACAGGTTCTTAAAGAAATAAAGAAGGAAGGATACGATGAGCGTGCCCAGAATATCAACCGCATGAAGGAAATTGATGGAAAGGAAGACGCGACAAAAGAGGAAAAGAAAGAAGCGGATGAAATCAGAAAAACAGAAGAGGATTTCAACAAGGAAACAGAAGAACTTAACAAAGCATACTCTGAGGCATACCAGCAAAAATTACAGGAAGATTCAGAAATGAAACCGAAATATCTTTCTTTTGAAGGATTTACTCACATTATTGATCTTATCGGCACTAACGGAACGATTGAAGTAAAATGGAACACCCCTGAACCGTTGAATATACCGAAAGAAGAGTTTATATCTCTTATAGCAACAAACTTGATGGATGAATAAGCCGTTTTCTATATTGCTATTTTTTTTGTTACTGTCGTGTTCTTGTTCACGCAAGCTACTTCCATATTCGACAAATACAACCATAGTAGACCACAACACGACAGTAACGGAAAGAGTAGTATGGCAATCAAAAATAATAACTCTTCCAACAGAACACATACAACATACAACATTTGAAGATAGTTCACACTTGGAAACATCATTAGCCGTATCAGACGCTAAAATAATGTCGGATGGCAGGCTTTTTCATAGTTTGAAAAACAAGAAAGACTTTCTACAAGACAGCATCCCATCCTTGGAAAAAGAAACGGTAGTGACGAAAGATTCGATAATAACCGTGGAGAAAATTGTAGAAGTAAAGGTAGAAAAGGAATTGTCTAAATGGCAAAAAATACTAATCAATCTTGGATACATAGGTATCGGTTTCATATTGTTTTCAGGTTACAAAATAGCCCGAAAGTTCGTGTAACTTTCGGGCTTATTTTATTGGGGATTGATAAAATTTATGGAGCGTAATCTTCAACCATAGTATAGGTAGTATTTACCCCTGTGGCTCTTGCTGCAATATAATAATCATAAGAAAAATCTCTACTAACATTAAAGGAATACATAGATGATGTATATGTTCCTTTTGCCGGAACCTGTGCAGTAAGTCCTGTAAGTAATGAACCAGCATTTTCTCCAGCTTCTGGAACTGTTCTTGTCCTCATTAACACAAGAACTATACCACGTATAGTAACAGATGACCCACTATTATTTGTTATAATGAAGTTGTATGTAATTTGGTTATTAGAAGAGTTCCATGTACCAAATGCTTCTATTACGTATAGAGATCCAGCTGCATGAATAGTCATTGTTTTTGGTGTTACTGGAATAGGTATGTATATTCCTTGTTTTAATTCATCATCTACTCCTATTTTATTAGATGACAAGAAAAAAGATACTTTCCATTTACCTACATAACCACCTATATTTAATAACCTTATAGATACTGAATCAGTAAACATACTTTCAGATGTTACTAAAATGTATCTAGTATTTTGTAAAAGTCCTACCCCTGCATACATTTCAGAAAATGGAGTTCCTTGATAGCTTAAATAGGATAGCAAAATGTTATCATCAGTATTTGTTGTCTGTTCAAGTTGTATTTCTAGATTATTAGATGTGTCCAAATATACATCTGATGGAACGTTATCTCCAAAAGGAACTATAGCATTATGATTATATCCGTTGAAATCCAATACACGATAAGGCGCTGAATCTCCACCAGTAGGAGCATTATATCCCCAGTCTACACCATCAAAAAGGTCTTTTAGAAATCCGCTATTAAGCGTTCCTGGCGACATGTATCCCACTACACTTAGACCACATAAACCATCATTAGCTTTCCAATAATCAGAACGATAATCTAAGTATGGTTGCCTCACAGGTTTATATTTACTCCATTTATTTATTTTCCCATGCGTATTTGCGCACGCATACCCCAAATCATAACCGTCACTAGTAGGACCAATGCCTAGAGTAGGATATACATCACTATCCAATCCGACAGGTGCGGTGATTTTACCGTTAGAGTGACCCATAATCACCCCCTTCCTCTATAACGGTATAAGAACCTTTACAAACAACAATGCCATTATAACTGATACTACGACAATGAATATCGCCATCAATTATAACAGCATCAGAAATGTCATAATCACTAGGAAGTTCCCCACCACATAGTGTTATAACTTCTACTGCCCCTGTGCAGCTAGACTGCCCCTGTGCAGCTAGACTGCCCCTGTGCAGCTAGACTGCCCCTGTGCTCCCTCGCTTCGCTTCGGTCGCACACCAAATTTCCGTTTACAAACAAATTAATTTTCATAAATATTGTTTTTTAAATATTTCGCAACGCTATCCATTACGCATTCAACACACCAACCTATAAAGTATGCAAAGTGCTCATCCTGCCCATTTTTATACCCCATTGCTATATCACAATAATCAAATACATTACATACAAAATGAGATGATTCATGAGCAACAGTGCTTACCCCTATACCATCGTTGGATAACCAAATAAGTACACCTGAATGGTTTGTACTTTTTTCCCTTACAAAAATAGTCATGCCTTTACAGCCCTTAATTTCATCTTTGGATATATCTATCGGATCATGATTAAGTTTGGTGAATTTTCTATATATTTTCCCCCATTGATCATCCCCCACTGCAACATACAGTTTAAGGGGATATATTTTAGGATCGTATTTTGTTATCATCGCAAAACATCTTTTAGTAATATATCGGGATGCTCTTCTTTAGGTTTAGATTCCTTGAACCTATATATAAAGCCACTTGCATCCTTGTTAGCTTCCTTATATAAATCTTCTGTAAGAGAAGCCTTGTACAACTTCATTTTCTCTTCAAAATGATAATCAAGTTTAGGCTGGTCCATTATTACTGCCTGTATATAACTCCATGAATATTTCCATAGCAAAGCCCAGTCCTTGATTATCATCAATCCTCCGAATAGCCTTAAATCTCCTCTGAATTGGGGGAAATCTTTTTGGATAGATCCTCGTGAGCCGATTTTGCATCGAGAGATAATTTCATGGCATCCTTCTTGCTTAATGTCGCTGTCGTATCTATCAAGAACGCTAAACGGATTGTATTTGTAAAAAAATCACTTACATTAGCCCCCTCCACGATGGCTTCTATCAACGGAGTTAGTTCCTTATGGTCATAGTGCCTGCTTAACCACCAAGCGTATATACGTCTTGCAAAAGGAATTATCTCAAAAAACCAATAGTTATTCAATACTCCTGCCGCTGCAACTTTGTACGGAATAGATGCGTCATTTTTCATAATTGCAATCATTTCCTTTTTCGCTGTATCTGGATTGATAATATCACGTATCAGCAGCTTATCCACAATATAGTCGTATGCGCCTAATCTAAGACCACGTACCTTGAATTTTTTATCACCAACCATAACCTCTTTGTATTTATGAGTGGCAAACTTCTGCATCTTTATCTGATCATCTAAGTCAGGTTGTTTCCAGTTGAATATTCCCATTTTTCTTAAACTAACTTGAACGGTTTTATCATTAATTTTCCTTTCACATCTACCTTTGATATGTTCTTTGGAGTATTTGTATAAACGAATACCCTTGTATATTTAGACGATACAATATCAAGTTTGGCATCGTCAATCAAAGAAACGTGTACTATGCTGTTATCAAGCGCAACAAGGCTTACACGACTGTTATCCTTGACATACATCTCTCCTATACCGAAATCGTTGAATGTGACAACACAATCACACGAACCGTTAAAAATAGACCATTTAGGATTGCTTATGAAAAGGTTGGTATCATCAACGAAGATATTAAACTTCTCCCTAACTCCTGCAAATTCCTTTTTGATTATTTCATTTGACGGGTATCTGTTTAACAGGCAGAAATCAATACCTCTGATATATTTCTCGCATAATTCATATTTATCAGGTTCTCCCCATTCATTTGTCCATTCATTACACAGCCCAAGATTTATAGCTTGCGACTTCAATTTTTCAGATAATTCCTTATCGTTCATTATGTTTCTTTTTATTGCAAAAATACAATAAAAGTTAATTCGAATAAAAAAGAAACAGTTAAAAAACAATAAAAGCCGGACGAAAACGCCCGGCTAATAATTCATCACCCGTATACATCAACCACCGACACCCGAATTGTCAAGTTCAAGAACCATCATGGTTTTCAAATACTGAGTGTTAACTTCCAATGCTGTCACAGTAACGGAGAATCCAAGGTATCCAGCGTTACTTGGAGCACCTGTGAAGCTGACAGCCCATGATGCCTTCGGGAAGAAGATCATACGATCACCAGTACCGTTGATAATACCGATAGGACGTACAAACTGCTTGAATGCACTTGCACCAAACGCTTTCAGTCTCTGAGAAGCTCCCTTACCGAAAGCATCAACAGTATCAGTTAAACTACTTAATTCCAACTCAGCCTTGGCTTCGTTTCCTTGTGTAAAGAAAGCGAAAGCGGCTTTTGAAGTGGACATACCTGTAAAGGTAAATGCCATAGTACCCGGTGTGATATTCTGGAATACGGTAGCACCCTGCTCGTTCTTTGTTTCAGAAGTATCAGCGTCAGTACCAGCGGATTCCGTAGTACCAGATTCAATATTGGGAAGAATCTTCGGATTCTTAAAACTTGAATATTGAGTTTCATCGGTAATCTCAATCGCATCAAATGTCAAAGCAGCCGACTGCCCGTTCAAGTAAGCAGGGCTGGTGTCTAAATTTACTCGTGCCATTCTATTTTCTGTATTTAAAAAGTTATTGTTAATTGTTGAGAACGTATCTACCGATGCGCCTCCACTGTTTTTTCTCACGTTTTTCATGCGGCTAATCCTTTGAAATGTCAACATTCAACAGGACGGACATATAATAGAACCCAACCCCGTCAAACATTGGTGGTAAAACATTAAATATCTCGAAATGAAGCTGCACAGTCTTTTGAGGAAACAGTTCTACCATCTTCTCACTCAACGCATCCATGACAGACGGATATATGTTCCCAGGCAATGCCCTTACAAACAGAGTAACCGTAGCCATCGTTTCGCCTTTCCCGAAGTGACCGTAGGGGCCGCTCTCGGTATTGCTGACAATTCTTGTATTGTTGTTTACGACAATAAAACTAGTTACCTTATCATCAACACTTGCAGGACGCTGTACCTTATATACATCGTCAGCAATCTTCTTGTCCAATACAATATTGTACAAGGTGGTATTTATTGTTGAAGGATTAAAGTAGCCCATAACTTCACTTAAAATATTTGTTTAACATATTAGCTGCAATTTTCTTAAAAACCACAGTATATTTGCCCCCTTTTAAATCTGTCTTTGTCTTAATCCAAGAATCTGAAAGAACATTCAACAAATGATAGTTCTCAACATACTTGGCATAATACATGACAGCAGCGACAACCAGTTCATATTTTTCAGAACCATCGGATTTATAACTGTTGAAGAAATCTTCGGCAAGTTCACGCCCCCAATACTCGACATTGTTACGTTTCCTAGGCTCATTTGCAACTTTCGTTGCATTTGCCCACACAATCTTCTTTAGGACCCCATCTTTGTAAATGCCACAGCCATAACTATCTTCAAGATTGAAAGTTTGGTTGGTAAAGCCCTCCAAGTCTTTTATATCATCCATGATATTCGTGGCGATATCCTCCATGAACTGCATGATGGAAGCATCCAAGGCAAGCTGGACATTACTACCAAACTCTTTCAATACTTTATCGTTGTTATTTGCCTGCATTTTTTGTACTTGTCTTTCTTGTTACTGGTTTACTCAGTTTCTCAATCTGTTTTTTTAGCAAATCTCGATCAGCCTTAGCGCATTTCAGTTCCGTTTTAATATCATTCATCTCATTGTAAAGCTCCTGTATCTTCTGATAAGCATCGTGGAGAGATTGCTGATAACTAAAAATTTCCTCTTGCGCCTTCTTCAACTGAGCACCCTGAATAGCAAACCCCTTTTCAAGATTGTCCAAGGTAGAAGAATCAATTTCAGTTTCCATCTTTTCCTTCTTCTGCTTAAACATTAACATTGAAGTTAGAAGGGTTATGCCATTTGTACCCAACAAAGCAAGTATTATTTCCGTCCAATTGATTGTCATAGTATTCTAGTTTTCTATTTGGTTAAAGTATATCACCGTGCCAAATTCCATATTGTTAAATGGAGGTTTCTTTATCTCACGCCAACTATTGCTGTTGTCCGAAAACGGATGGTTGAAATTCTGCCAATCCAACAGACACCCGGAAGGTATGGTTACATCGTTATCTTCTAGGTAGGCGGCATATTCGGATTTGTCAACATCATTCGTTTCCGAACCTGTGTCCTTTTCCTGTATGTTTGCCCTTCCTTCGTATATCATCTCCCAATATGGGGTAGTCTGATATTTATCCGAACTGTTCTTGTTCTGATAAATTCTAACCATATCAGGAAACATATCCTCACCTAAAATACTCTTTCCCATACTACCATCTTAATCTAGTTATTTCAACATCTGTTCCAACATCCAAATTCAAACCCCATTTGGCGTATAAATCCTTTGCGCGTTGCTCCAATCTTTTCTTGTCATTGATAGAAATAGTCTTGCTTGTGTCGGTAATTGACCAGTTTCCGGCTTTCTTTGTCTTTCCCTGTATCGTTGAAGGGGCAGTACAAACAATGAGCAACAAATCAGCATAAGCCAAATCCTTCTTCATCTCAGACGTTTCACGGCTATCATCAGACAAACGGAATCCCCATTTCTGGGCAACACTGATATACGATGTGTTTTTCAACTCATAGTCAATCTGTGCTTTCAGATATTCACGCATAGACATATAGAAATATGCTTCCACCTTCATGTTACCCTTTGCTGTTATCTGAGGGGTAACTTGAATAGTGAACGGATTATCCGAAACTTTCAGTCTATCCTCCGGCTTCAATGTTTCATTGTCGGCAATAAGCCAGTATCCGAACTCTACACTTTCTTCGGGAATAGCTTGGAGCGTGAGAGTATCTCCAATGAAATACTCCCCTGCGCCCTTTGCTGTGCCTTCTCCATTTATATCAATAATGACTTTCATGGTTCAACTTTTTACAATCCTGTATTTGACTGCTCGTCAACCTTCATAATGATAAGGTTGTTCGGATTCTTCATCACAGGACACGCCCACAATTCACCTGAACTCTTCTCAGCATACGGTTCAGAAGAATACTGATGCAAGAACGCGATACGTCCGCCTTCCAAAGAAGAAATACGTACAGCCGGGTTGGTATCCTGCAAATACATTGACGGTGAGTTCTTGATACGGAAGAACTGACCGCTCTGAACAAGAACAACAGTGTTTTTCTCAAAAGACGGTTTGGCTTCCTCAATCACACCAAGTTTGTTCCATTTTGATTTCTCATCAATAGGGATAATCACAGGAATAGAGAACACCTTCATCAGCACATCAACAATTTCCTGATTGTTCATAGGATAAATTGTAGTAGATGCTGCGGCAGGAACAAGACGTGCCTGTACTGCTGCTGTCACTTTCGGGTGCATCAGGAAGTTGTCATACAAATCCTTGGACATTTCAAAGTGGTCGTATGGTACACCGTCATTGTCGGCAATCTTACACATTCTTTGAAGGTCTTTAATAGGATCAGCGTTCTCGTTCGGTGTCCAGGCAGTATCGTTAAACCATTCCTGTTTTAACGCTTTCAACTTGTGTTTTGCAGGAACACGATAGTCAATCTGAACAGGGATTGAGTTGGTACCACTAGCTGTATAGTTAAGCATACCTGTAGAAAGAGCCTGATAAGTCATACAGTTCAACTCGGTATGGAAGCCTTGGATACACGCTTCCATCTTTGTGTACCATTTCTCACGGATCTTGTCAAGCAATGCACCTTGCGGAATGTCAAGTTCATAGAACTCCTGAATATCGGTTTCCATAAACTGAATGGCGTGACCCATCTTCGGAATACGGCCCGAATACCATTCAAATCCAGTAGTGTCCATGATAGGCTTTTCAGCCAAAGGAGCAAGCATCACAGGACGGGTAGCCTGTGTGTATTCGTCAACCATCACGTTCCATGATTTGCTCATCTGAGGAACATCCCAATCTCCGTAGCTTCTCCAGTTTTCGTTATCAAATTTCTGATTGGCATAATCCATAAGTTCCTGCATCTCCCCAGAGAAATGCCAATCATAGAAACTAAATGTCGATCTTTGCATAAAACGAAAAAATTTAATTAGTTATACAATGTGTAACGGAAAACGCAAGGATATGATTCATCATCCTTCATCGCCTTTTTGATTGCCGAAGCTACGGGCGGAATGCGTTTTTCCAAAATCTCACTTGTCACCATCCATGCACCGTTGAAAGGATAGAGAGTGGCACCGGGAATGGTGTCAACATCATAAGGCAGGATAGCATTAGGAATAACCTTGAATTTTGCGCTAGCACCAGCCTCTGTAACTTCAACCAAAATATCGGTCAATTCCAATTTATCTGCATCCCCGGACAATGTAAGGATGTCATATTCGTCATGAGACGAATCAATAGCGTTAATGGTAAAGCCAGTTGTAGTACCTGCGGCAGTAGTAGGTGCTTTACCGACAACCATGCCAACCTTGGCAACTGTATTACCCATGATTTTTTCAACTTTTACCGTAGCACCAGAATCCGATTTCTCGTACATTCTGAATGAATAGTGAATGTCACCGCCATTCTTCTTTGAGGAATCACATTTAATCATGGTACCAGCCGGAAGTTTGTTCCCAACTGTAGGCATACGTTCTACTGGAACGTTACATCCTACCAACAGTACGTGCAAAGACGTATCATTAGAAAAGATATGTCTTGCGCCACCAATCTTACTATAACTTGTTGCAAGAACTCCTGCTTTCATAATTAAAAAAACTATTTGTTAATTTTACTGTAATATCGGCTGACAATGTTGTTTTCCTTGTTAGCCTTATCTTCTTCTCTCTTTCTATCTATGAATGACTTTACATCGCTAGAACCACCCTTGTCAGAGATGAAAGGATTAATGCCATCCTTTGTGTATTTAGTACACGTTTCATTGTACTTTCCCTGTATTTTCAGAAGAATGCTTGTATCTTCCTCTTCGGGCGAAATCTGAATGTTCTCAAAAATGATGTTGCGCAACAACTCGTTAGGCATACCTGCTTCCGGGCGTTTAATCAAGTCAGACAGCTTCTTGCGCTTTTCAGTTACAATCTGCTTCTGTTTTTCCTCTTGCTCTTTAGCTTCAAACTCTTTCTTGAACTTTTCAAACTCTTCAAGTTTAGCCTTGACATCATCGGGCAACTCAAACTGTTTCTGTTCTGATGATGGTGGTTGTTGTTGTGGCGGTTGTTGTTGTGACGAATGTGATTTTTCCCATTCCTTTTTCAAGTTGGATATCTCCTGTTCCTTGATTGTATCCCACTCTTTGCGCTTATCAGACGCAAACGCTCTTACCTGACCTGCCACAGTGTTCTTTAAATGATTCACAACACTTTCATTCCAGAACTTTTCCGCATTTTCCTGCGGTGCGAACGCTGAGAACTCATTAATTGTCTGTTCGATTGTACGATCTGTAATAACGGAGCTACTTTCTCCCAACGCATTCTTGATACCTTCAAAAATGACTTTTACATTTTCATCCATATACTATTTATTTTTTATGTGATTCACGCACAAGACCTTTGCGCACAGTAAGTACCTCTTACCGATGCAAATGTAGTTAAAAAATGTGTATAAGCAAAAAAAATATTTAAAAAAATATTATATTTGCGGGATACATAGAAAACGATGGAAGAAATTGACTTAAAATACCGAGGATTAAAGACTAAAGATGTTGTCAAATCGCTGAAACGATATGGCAAAAGGGGAATCATACCATATAAAAGCCTTGATTTCGTCCAAAGATATATAGAGGACAGAAGAAGCAAGGGGTACAAGGTAAATATGCTTGCCCCACAGAAAGGTTCACAGGAGGCATTTCTAAGGAACAGGGCAGGGATAAAGATACTTCACGGGAATCGTGGGGGAGGAAAATCCGTATGCCTTGGGATGGATATACTGAGTTCATGCAACCACCCGTCATTTTCCGCACTTGTTTTCCGTAAAGACAAGACATCCGCAGAAAAAGCGGACGGTATTCTTAAAGTGGTTTCAAAGATGGTTGAACCTTATGGTGAGTATATTGATTCAAAACGCCTTTCAAGACTTGACGCAGGAGGTGAAATACGATATGATTATTTTGGGGATGCCTGCTTGTCGGGAGAAAAAGGCGTAAATGAATTTAAGGACAGACAACAGGGTGGTAACGTTGTCAAGGTGGCGATAGACGAGTGCTCACAGGCAACGGAACCTATCATAAACTACCTTCAAACGGTATTGCGTTCATCATCAGGACTAAGAACAAGTCTTATAGGCGCGTGCAATCCAAACCCGTACAGCGATTTCTGGAGAGCACTGGTATCATGGTGGGTAGACGATGATGGAATAGCAATTCCAGAAAGATCGGGAAAGGTAAGATATTTCTTTCAATATGGAGATACTATACATGAAACAGCATGGGGTGACAGCCCACAAGAAGTATTTGCTCAGGCAAAAGATTATATCATCGCAAGATTCGGTAAAAATACCAAAATTGACGAAACAAACTGTAAAAGATACATCAAGAGCATAACCTTTATAGCTTCCGGGCTGGAAGATAACAAGATACTTATGGCTTCCAATCCCGACTATCAGAAAAACCTTGGAGGAACAGCACAGGAAGTATCCATAAACGCATTAGGTTCATGGAAGCTGATAAAAGGGGGAAACGAGTGGATAACCCGTGACGAAATGGAGGAAATGTTCTCATCTCAGCCTGTGTTTGACGATTACTTTGAATGTGCTACACTGGATATAGCATACGGTCTTGGTGACGTTTGTGTAATGGGGCACTTCATAGGACATCACTTACAAGACCTAGAATGGTCAAACACATTAAAGCCTAGGGATTTGAACCTATGGGTAAGAAACAATCTACGGAAATGGGGAATCGGTGAAAACAGACTGGCATTTGACGGTCTTGGAGCACCGACATTCCGTGACGCATTCCCCGAAAGCTTGGCAATACTTAGAGGTGTTCCGAAAAGACTAGACAAAAGCAAGGATGACCAGCCTGTAAGATTCTATTTTGACCTAAGGGCACAGCTTGCCGATGAAATGGTAACACGTATAAAAGGAACAAACCTAGGATATTGCGGATTCAGTATAAACCCGGAACTTCTTGACAAACCGTATGTAAACAAAACAATACGGGAAGCACTGATGGACCAGAGAAGAGCAATAAGACGTGATGTGGAAAGGGAAAACGGGAAACTAAGGCTGCTGAAAAAACAGGAGGCAAAAAAGATTGTAGGATGCTCACCCGACTTGATAGAAGGAACATTTTTATACAGGACATATTTTGATATATGTGATGTAATGATTGACATACCTAACGATATAATGGATGAATTAAAATATTTATAATTACCTATGGAAATTTTAAAATTAGACGTTTTATTACGAAAAGAACCGTTCAAAGTGGCACTTCCGTCAAGATGTGACGATGGGAGAGGTGGAGGAACAAAGAAAAAACCAAGACGCTCCACTTTAATATACAAATATATGTCACAAGATGATTTTCTAGCACAATGGGATACATCAGGACATTATATACACAACAGACCCGACTGGAAAGACAGTATCCCGTCAGACGAGGATGCCACATCATCGGATGATGAAAGCGCGAATGTAGGTGCTCAGAAAAGAAAAAAGAAATTGGCATCAACTCCCTATGTACTGCAAAGACGAGCATTTCCTCTTCAAAGGATGATACACAAGAAAAGGGTATCACACCTATGTACCAATCCTCTTAAATTCCAGATAAAGAAAAGCGCGTCAAACCAGCAGAACAGGGATAAGCTGACAACATACAAGGAATACTGGACTGATTCTCTCATGGAAACAGCCAAGTTTGAACTTATAAGCGAAGCCGGAAAGGTAGGAGATGCTGCCATATATATATATAAGGATAAGGACGAGATAAAATACAGGTCTTTCAGCTACTCAAAAGGAGATATACTGTATGAACATAAAAACAGGAGAGGCGAAAGAATAGCTTTCGCAAGGGAATATACAACCACATATATATCGGCTGATGGAGAAGAACATACAGACACACTTGTCGATGTATGGACTAAAGATGAGTTTTATACACTGGATTCCAACGGAGATATAGCAACGGATATTGACGAGAACGGGAATATCATACAACTGCATCAATTCCATAACCTGGGATTTATACCTGTAGTATATCTACGTCTTGAACTTCCATTTTGGGGGGCAGTACAGGACTTGATAGACGATTTCGAGTTCCTAATGTCAATGATAGGAGAATACAACACACGACAGGCATTCCAAATGCTACTTATCAAGACAAACGGAAGAATAAACATTCAAAGAAACGGATTGGGAGGAACTTCCATTTTACGTGTAGGAGCAGAAGATGATGCACAGTTCATGGGTAAGATGGACGCTTCAAACTCACTGTTCACCGAAATAGATAACATATACAACGGGATACTTGACGGAAGCGGTGTTGTTCCGCCAATGCAATCATCATCAGGTGACAGACCTACTGGAACAACGGCAATGTATTACGAGCCGGAAATGGAATGGGCGAGAAGTGATGCACAAATGATGAATACAGCCATAAATGACATGGCCAATATATTCAAATACTATGTAGGAGTAATGGAAGGTGACGCAACAGGTTATAACGCTTTAAGAATAAACGCTACCATAGAGCCATACTCATACATAGACTTCTCTGAATGGAACAATACACTCGTTCAACTTGTGAACTCCCGAATAATATCATTACAGACAGCAAGAGAAGAAAGTGACTTCTCTGCAAATAATGAAGATGATAGAATGGACGAACAAGACAGAAGATTAAACGATATGGAAGCTAGGGTGATAGAGGAAAATAATGAAAACAATGAAAAGAACGATAACAACGATAACAGCTAAACTATGGGAAAATTTACAAACTTTTTAAGAAAAATCAGAAGGGCATTAGACTATATATGCCTTAACAATTTGAGAGTTGACGGAATGGAGCACCTCATTGCAGGAATACTTGTAGTAAGCATGGCGCAATGGTTTTTCTCCGTATGGACAGCAATAGCATTAACCTTGTTCATTCTTGTAGGGAAAGAAATCGTCTACGATAAGTGGCTTAGACAAGGAGTGCCCGAATGGAGAGATATATTCTGGGGAGCAGTAGGTATGGTTCTTGGATTGATGTAGAAAAAAACACCACAAAGTTTTGATATATCACAAATTATTATTTACTTTGTGGTGTCTAAACTTAATAGCGGCACGAGCCGCATACATCGGCTTTTTTTGTGCCCATATATAACGTGTATATCATTACAAAATATATACTGCACCGTGTCGGGATGTAGAAATACTCTCGGAGTTTTGCTATTAAGACTTAGACAACACGTAGTGCAGTTTTTTTTATTGTCTAAAATAATAGCTATGTTAGAATTAATCTTATCTAAAAAGAGTAGCGAAAGCGAAATCAAATCGTATTTCAACGCAGTTCTTGAATTGTCAAAGTCTGACAATGAGTTCCCAATCAATCTTGATGAAGTATGGATGCTTGTTTATGGCAGGAAAGAGGAAGCTGTAAGAGCACTAACTTCAAGTGAACAATTTATAGAAAATATTGATTATCAAGTTTTACGCAAGAATGCGGAAAACCAAAAAGGCGGAAGGCCTACAAATGAATACAAACTTACCGTTTCCTGTATGGAGTTTTTTATTGCTCGCAAAGTACGTCCAGTTTTTGAGGTTTATAGGCAAGTGTTTCACAAAGTGGCAAAGCATGAACTTTCCCGAAAGGAGCTTGCATTAATGGTAATACAAGCCGAAGAAGAGAAAGAGAGGCTTTTATTAGAGAATAACCATCTTTCCGAAACAGTAAATTTACAAACGGAAGAGTTGCAGAAAGCCGCCCCAAAAGTCAACTACTACGATAACCACCTACAAAGTGTAAACACACAGACAAGCACACAAGTAGCAAAACAAATTGGAATGTACGCTGAAAAGTTACATAAAAAACTTAAAGAAATAGGAATTATATATCGACAAAGCGGTCAATGGATACTTCATACTCCATACTCAACGTTTGGATTGCACTCTACCCGTACACAAACGTACACACGTTCGGACGGTTCTGTAGGAACAAGCATATACACAGTATGGACTACCAAAGGTGTTCGTTTTATTATTTCACTGTATGAAAACGATTGGAATGTGAAGAAATCTATAGAACAAATAAAATGATGGTAGGCATTTATAACCAATTAAACACTATTTAACTAAATTAGTATCACCCTTGGTAGAAGGGGTTGAGGACGTGGAGTGGTCGGCGGTAGTCGGGGCGGTGAAACGTCAATATATATGTGTATGAATGTATATAATTACCTAGCAGAGGTCACGGGTAAACAACATGCCCATGTTATGCGTGATATTCGCAATCTATTATCGCAAGGTGTAGCCGAATCCAATTTTGGATTGGGCTCATACACAGACGCTAACGGTCAAGAAAGACCTCTATTTAATCTAACTCCGAAAGGTTGTCTTATTCTCGCTTCTGGCTATGATGCAGTTCTACGTGAAAAAATCATAGACCGTCTTGAATAAATAGCCTTCAAAAAAAATATTGTTTTCGTTTGGTAGTATGGAAAGTTTGCGTAACTTTGTACCGTTCACAGATGACGATTGCATTCGTTACGTTAAGCAAGCGGTTAAGTTGCTCATATCATACATGGGTTTTTTTATGCCCTTATTGGATATTGGCGGTTGCCTTTACGTAAGATTATAGTATTTGCTCTCGTAGCGAATGCGCCATCTGTGAACAGCGTAAAGTGCAACCGCTTTCTTTTTGATAAAGTTGCCACATATAATTTCTTATAATCTTAAATGTTCACAGATTATGGCAGAATTAGTATTTCAAAACAGCAACGGCAACGATGTGACTACTTCGTTACTTGTTGCGGAAGTGTTCGGGAAAGAACATAGTAAAGTAGTCAGAGACATTGAAAGTCTTTCATGCTCAGCGAGTTTTAATGCCGCCAATTTTGGCGTTATTACCTACATCGATAGTAGAAATCGAGAACAGACCGCTTATGAAATGACAAAGGACGGTTTTAGTTTCCTTGTCATGGGCTACACTGGGGCAAAAGCCGGAGAGTTTAAAGAAAGATTCATCAATGAGTTCAACAGACGGGAAGCCCTACTAAAGGATGATGATTACATCTTGATGCGCTCCCAGCAGATTCTACAGAAACGTATAGAGATTGCGGAGGAAAAGATTAAGTGTCTTGAACAGCAAAATTCCAAGCTCCAGCCGAAAGCCGACTTCGCCGACAAAGCCTTTGCAATGGAAGGCAAGTGCGATATAGGACAGGCGGCAAAGATACTTGGATTGCCTTTTGGGAGAAACTCTTTGTTCAAAAAACTTCGTGAAGCAGGAGTATTCTTTGCTAACAGGAATGAGCCAAAACAGAAATATATTGATGCTGGGTATTTCGAGATGAAAGAAAAACCTATTCCAAGAGAGAATCACCCAGGTTTTGTTGTGATGGTTGTTCTATGTACACAGAAAGGTCTTGCATACATCAATCATCTTTTTGGAGGAAAACCGTCCAATGGAAAATTGGCGAGAATAGTATAGCACTGTACATAATCTATTATTACTAAAAAACAAGGAGCGATAATAACATCGCTCCCATAACTCCTTCAACACATAGTCGATGAAATATACACACTATTTAATCGTAACCCAAACCTGTTCGCCACGCTTTATTGCATCGTCAATCAACTTGTTCAACTTGTCAGATGTATAACGTGATTCGGTAAGTCTGCCTTTTGATGTATTGTTACCAACAAGGATACACCCGGCAGAATCCTTTGCTGTATTCCCAGAGTGAAAAAGAATACCCTCAAAATGAGGCACATTCAATAGTCTTGGCATATTACGTCCGAATTTTGGTGACCAGTTGTATATCACCTGGTATCTACCGTAAGGGATAGCAGATTCAGCATAAACTTTCTTCTCGTTTCCATCAAACACTCCGTTCTTATTCACGTCAACAACACGATCTTCAAGCGTATTACTGAAAAACTCACCATCAATATACAAACGCCCTATAGTATAATCAGGCTTACACCATTTTCTTTCTACTAATAGTTCCATGATTTTTTTATTTATTGATACATTGCAAATATACAAAAAAGTATTATATTTGCAATGTAATAATTAGGCTAGTTGATATTTAGATGGGCATTAAGGAACAAATGAACACCATTATAAAGTATTCGGTGATTCTTTTATGATAACTGATAGTGGGCGTTGGTATCGTCCCGAACGGATTAACGTTTTAAAATGTGTATAAAGATGTACATTAATACCTTTAAAGATTATATTTAATGAGGTTGTATAGATTTTGGCAACCTCAACAATTTCCAAAATGCCTTAAATTAATACAACTAGCAGTAACATATTGCATTTTTTTAAATTTATTCATTTGCATAAGGCAAGAGAAAGGCTCAATCTGTTCTCTTGCTTTTTTTTATGTGCAAACGCAAACTAATATGTTAACATTAATTAAAAATTCAGTTTGGTTATATATATGTAAAATATATTTTTGTTACTTTGCACTATGTAAATGAACCATTACGATGTTTTTAATTTGGCAGCAGGCAGATGTGAATCTTTACTGTTGCCTTTTTTGTTACATCATACATAAACACATAATATATGATTTGTACAATGACACCCAATGAAATAAAACAATTTCGTAATTATATGCGTAAATGTATATCTATGAATTTTACGCTTGAAGAAAAAGAATGTATAACCAAGAAGAAAAAGGAGATAAAAGAAGCAGGAGAAGCTATAAGAAGAAACAATGGAGGGAAAAATCCAATACTAGGATTTTAATTTAAAAACATATTAACTTGTACGGTAATTAGATAATAATACATACCTTTGCACTATGGACAACGAAAGAGAAATATTATCGAAACTTGACGCTATCATACAGAACCAAAAGGTTTTGTATGAGAATCAAATTGTAATCTTTCAAACTCTAGCATCAATCGGGCAAAAAGTTTACAGCCAAAGCGATTTCAAGAGTTTGATGATAAACATGGTAGCAAACGGAATAACAGAAAGAGTAGAAGCCAATGATCAACAAAGAAGAAACATCTAAGATTGCAGACTATTACTTCCAGGTAAAAAGACTTGCCAACGGTATAAAATCGTCAACCAAAGAGCGTGCGGAGAAGTTCTCTAAAGACCTTCTAGCCATATTCCTTTTGGCAGGGGCTAAATCGTTCAAGTCAATATCAAAACTATCGGATATCCAAAAAGAAAAAGTGATGGAACTGACCAAAAAGTTCCGTGAGGATATATATAACGACATATACCAATATGTACTGGAAAGCAATAAGCTGTCACTAGAACTAAACGATGATCTTGGATGGGAGTATATTTCAATGACGGACAACGGCATTAAGGAATATATGGAAAGGACATACGGTGGAGAAACGACAAAGCAGAGAATAAACACAAATACAAACAGATTCCGCGCTGTTGTTGAAGTATATCTTGCCAATACATTACTGTCAATAAAAACGAACAATATAGAAAAAATAACGGATGAGGTTCAAAAGAAGATATGGAACAACATATCATCACCATATAACGTATCATTTATTCCGCCAAGCAAACAGAAACACTATGGGAGAGGATATGCTACAAACGGTATAAGCCAGTTGTATGTTATAGAACAACAGATGATTCTAGGTATTTTCAATGAAGCAAATTACAACTCATGGAAAAACATTCCAAATTTCAAGGGATGGAGAACAGCAGTAACATCTAAGAACCCGTGCCAGTTCTGCATTGATGAGCAATACAGAATACACACAGACAGACCTAAGCTGCCGTTCCATGCCCATTGCTTGTGTATATTATATCCAGTGTTTAATGCATAATAACTTGATAATCAACATACCATTGAGTAACATTACCATAAGATGGTGGATTTCCAGCATCAACCACATCATTACGAGTAAATGATTTAGGAATATTTGTACACGAAGGCATCAATATATTACCTGACCATTGGCTCGTATAAGATCCATCTTTCGCTCTCCATCTATATCTAGCGTATGGTCTGCCGGATGAAGCAACGTAATCACTAGAAGTGTTATTTGTAATATTCAATCTGCATTTAGAAGAAGTAGACCCATTTGTCAACTGTCCGTAAACAGAGAATCCAGAAGCGTTGGCTGTTGTATCTCCAAGTGTAATAGAAAGACTTTGAGTAACCACTATCGGCTTACGAATAAATCCGTCAGATGTAGTAGGGATTAAGCATAATACATTTCCACTGTAATCACAAAAATAACCCTTAATATAAATATATGTATCCCCCATAGATATGAGATTATTGCGATTAAGGGTAATTGAAATTTTTCCTGTACTATCAATACTACTTACAACAAAAACTCCAGAATCTACCAACCTCTTTAATTGATTATATACTTCTACCTTTATCTTCATATTAGACCAAGTAAATCCCCCAAGTATTTTACCCCAATTATACCTAGAATCAGCCCAATATGGTGAAATTGTAAGTACAAACGTTGTCTTTGTAGCATCTACAGGATTAGTTAGAATATCTTTATCTATTGTAAGAGGTTTAGCCCCATGATCGTATCCATCAAAATCAGTAAGCCTATACCATGTTTTAGGTCTATCATATACTAATTTCTTATTTACAGAATCATAAATTATACCAGGTAAACTAGCGTTGTCAAATGAAGGGCTAGACGCTTCTTTGGGTTTTATATAACTCCACATATTAATTTTTTCGCTAAGACAAGCATACCCCAAATCATAACCATCACTAGTAGGACCAATGCCTAGAGTAGGATATACATCACTATCCAATCCGACAGGTGCGGTGATTTTACCGTTAGAGTGACCCATAATCACCCCCTTCCTCTATAACGGTATAAGAACCTTTACAAACAACAATGCCATTATAACTGATACTACGACAATGAATATCGCCATCAATTATAACAGCATCAGAAATGTCATAATCACTAGGAAGTTCCCCACCACATAGTGTTATAACTTCTACTGCCCCTGTGCAGCTAGACTGCCCCTGTGCAGCTAGACTGCCCCTGTGCAGCTAGACTGCCCCTGTGCTCCCTCGCTTCGCTTCGGTCGCACACCAAATTTCCGTTTACAAACAAATTAATCTTCATCTAACTCACGTATTAAGTCATTAACATATTTTACACATGAATCCAACTCGTCATACCCATCCAAAATCATAGCACCGACAGTAATGTGAAGTTTGTCTATCACTTCTTTTTTTAACAGCACAGCATTTGCCTTGCTTGTATCAGACTTTTCTATAACCGTTATTGCGGAATCAATCATCCTAGTTACTTCGGATGGTGGCATCATAGGGATATCAGCACCTTTCCGCCAAGACTGATATTCTCTCAATTTTTTAAGAAGTTCTTTTTTTCTCATGTGTTTAGTAAATAAGGGGTGATTATGGCTAAATGGATATTGACCCATAAAACACCCCTTTTATGTGATATGAAAAGATTCAAAATTAAAACAACAGTCCATAAGACAAATATTGTTTTAAGGATCTTTTATGGTACAAATATAATAATTATTGTGAATTAAGCCTTAAATAAAATTAGGTATTAATCAACAATTTCCCAATCATCGGCAAACACATCACTGATAGACGGAACCCATGAATCAGCGCGTCCAGTATTCTCATTGTAGATAAGACACTGGCTTGTATAGTCAATAAAGCCCTTACCTTTCACAATAAGGTCTTTTGCTGATTGCGGAAGAGATTGCATCTTGGGAATAATGTCGCTATCAATGTGTGCCGGTACCTGTTTGATAACCCATATGCCCTTATCATTCCATCCGTTTCTACGGACAGCATAACCGTATTTAAGAGCCATAATAGCCATACCAAAATTCATCTTTATTACTTTAGCACCATCAGAACCTTGCATACGCTGTATGCGAGCGTCAAGAAGGCGTATATAATTGAACATGGTGTAGCACTGCATTTCAAGCAAACACTTGTTGTACGTATCATTAACAACTTCATTCATTTTTCCAGAATCTATGAAAGCGGCTAACTTTACATATCTGTCATTCAATTCGCTTGCTTCAATCTGCATACGGTCAACTGGTGTTTCGGCAATATTATACGCCTTTTCAAACGTATCTTTAGGACTCCAGCTTTCATACCCATCTTCATAGCGGACATGATAACCCTCATCATCGAAATTTTCCGTTGACGGTTTTTCTCTAAGAAGATGTTTTCCCCACGCATCACCTCTTGTCATAGGTTCTGCTTCAATCTGTTTTGTTCCAATGTACTTTTTCATATCAATCTATTGTTTAATTGGTTATAAATGCCAAAATAAAATCGGATGGAGGAAACCCGAAATATGGCAAAAAAGATAAACCTCCATCCGCAAACAAAAACAAGAATTTGATCAATACAAGCAAAAATCACACATTTCGGACAGCATTGCAATGCTAAAAGGGTAAATCATCCCGTCTTTCAGGCTGGACAGGTGCTGGTGCAGGAGCAGGTGCTTGTACTGGTTGCGGCATATCTATCTTAAAACACCCAACTTCATTGTAATATTTACCCTGGTACTCTCTTGCTCTGATTTCAAGATGGGCAGTAATAGTATCACCCTCTTTCAATTGAAGATCACACAGGTTGCCCATTACATAAAAATACACCTCTTTGGTATATGTAGAACCAATTTCCTCAACGAGAAGATTTCTCTTTTGCCAAGGATTACCTGCCTTACTTGTACCAGTCTGTAACTGACCTACTTTCTTTACTTTACAATTTAATACTAAATCCATTTTTTTTATTTTTTATACTTATCTTCTTTAATCTTGTCCAATTCTCTCATTGCAGACAGCCTTCTTTTGTGAGCGTCCACTCTTATCCAGAAAACCTTCCAGCTAACTTCCTTACCGTTAGTTGTGTTCTCTTTAAGTATCTTGCCACATTTAAAAATCTCGTTGACAAGATAATCATACCGTTCTTTATCATAGCAATATCTCATGCGACAAAAGTAATATTAAAAAATAAACTAACACAGAAAACAATACTAAAAATAGTTAACTAAATGGTTAATTCTTCCTCTTCCTCTTTCGACAACGCCTCTACATCACCATCTTCACCTTTAGGGAAATACAGTTCGTCAAGATAATTGCTCGCTTCACTCTTTTCAGTGAAACTCTTTATAACACTCCCCCGTTTGCTAACGACACGGTAACTAATATTATCCTCTGCTACAACTTTGTAACAATTTAAATCATCCACATCTACAACATCGGGAGCATTATCATCAATACGCATCATGCTCAATATATGAGAATACTCATTCACCTTCACCGTACAGGAAAAAACATTAGGAACTGGTTCTATTATCAATCCTGCATTTATCAATGAATCAAAAACAGAACGTCTAGGTTTATATTTCAATTGCCTCCTTATAAACTTCAACGTTATCATATTATCTCCCCTCTGTGCGGATAATACACACAAACGTAATACCCGTAACGCATCAATACTACATAGAGGAGAAAGGTACTTGTACAACTGGACAGGAGTAAATTTATGGTAATAATCAAATACTCCCTCTTCCTCTATTTCCTTTACACGCCTTTCCCTTTCCTTATTCCTTACCGTCAAATTAGTGGTTTTCCTTACCGACATAGACTATCCTTTCCATGTATCGTTTTCCTTTATCCATTTACGTTCATCATCACTAAGATCGCCTGTTGATTCACGATGATATACACACTTGTTGCATAACCCTGCCTTGGCACGGACACACTTGTCGCAATCGTATGGGAAAAACGCTATGGTGGTCTTGTCGTAGAAATCTTCACCAGCATCATCATCAGAAAGCCAACCTTTGAACTTTGCAAGCATATCAAGCGCACCTTTCACATCCTTAAAATCAGCAGTGTCTATATCAGAACGCTTTAGGAAACTTTCTATAAGGCTTATCGCATCTTCAAATTCAAGGTTATCCTTGTTTATCAAAGTCTTTGTCTTTTCCTTATTCTCACCTTCCAATACACGCCTCATGGATGGTGTCACATAATCGGAAGCAAGCATGGAAGATTTGGCATAATTGACAATCTGGGTTATTCTTGGAGAGTTCACCCATTGCTTGGCTTTCATAAGCAAAGAACGCTCTGACATACCCTCGTCAACAACGTGTGTAGCCCTGTAAAACAAGACAGGATTGGTATCTATGACATAAGCGGACGCAGCCCATAACTCCATCTCATTCGCATCATCAATATGCTTTGCTATATCAATCTTCTTCTGTTTTTCATCGTCAATAAGAAGATTGTTACTAAGGGGAAGTTTACCCCATCCTTTATTCAAACCCATTACCTTTCCTCCTTTATCTTAGATTTTATCTCCCTTACCCTCTCGTCAAGTTCAGAAGAATATTTAAAAAGATTGTATATGCTACTCCTGTCAATACATAGGAAATCAGAAATTTCAGACATACTTAAACCCATGTCACGCATGACACAGCACACAAGAGCACGGTTCATCACAATATCATGCTTCCTGCTTTTCCTGTTAACATCAGTATCGGAGAGTCCGCTTGCCGCTAGAACTCTCCTAAAAACCAAAGCGTTATCAGCCTTTTTCCCCATTTTTCACATTCTCCCGGTCTACGATTAATTGCATTATATCAGCGTATCCAGCCAAGTCAACCATATTGTCACGCTTTTTATGGAATCCCTGTCTGCATAGTTTTACAGCTATCTGTACAGCAACACAGTCATAAGGAGATAATTCCTTTCCCGTAATCAAAGAAGCCATCTTGGAAATATTTTCAAAATTGGCTACAGCATCACCATAGTCAGACTGCCTGCTGTTGCTGCGGATATCCTTTGCCTCATCAAGAATACTTCTCTCTTTAACATGATCAACATAAGCAATACAATCCGAGAAAAGAATATACTCTTTACCCTGCTCATCCGCACAAAGAAACTTTTCACCATTCTCAAAACAGTATTTAACAGTGACAAATTCACCGAATACATTTGACTTGCTTACAGAATCTTTACCGTGAAGTGAAATGTATTTATCACGGTTTATAATTTTCACCCTGCTGTTCAATGTAACTCCAATCATAATAAATCACCTACCTTTATGTTATCCGCATCCTTCTTATCAGAAAAGAAGATACGGTCATACTTCGTTTCACCAAATTCAACAAACATGGCTAAGATAAAATACTTGTTCAGTACACTATCATAACCCTTGTCGTAAATCTTGTTTATCTTTTTTGTTTTCATCTCTTTTCGCATTTAATATCCATACTGTCACCTCCCATCATCATCTTCAACGTACATGTATTGGACATAAGTTCAACAACCTCGTATCTTACGTACTCATTTCCATCAACATAACATGTAATGGTTTTACCAGATATATCATAAGTACCGTAACCATTTCCAAAATAGCCCCTTCCTACATAAGTACCATCCTGATTAAACTTAGCGTAAGTAGGTCTTATCATAGGATACCATCTACCATCCACTTTTACCTGAACAAGTTCCCATGTGCCGATAATAGCATCCTTGTATTCATCATCCTTATCATTGGAACAACTACACAACCCCAATAATACTATTGAAGAAATAGCAAAAAATAATAAAAATTTCTTTCTCATTTGCCTAAATTATTTGTGGAACCAAAACCTCCATCACCCCTATCCGTTGAATCAAGGCTTTCAACCTCAACAAATTCAACCTCAATATAATTACTGAAAAGCAGCTGAGCAATTCGCTCCTTTGCGGCAATATAGAAAGGCTCTTTCTCAAAACTCTTCACTATAACACCGATACAACCAGTATAGTCACAATCAATAACACCATCCAACACATCAGCGTCATGGTACTTCCCGTCAACACCAATAATACCTTTCAGGGAAAATCCGCTTCTCGGCTTGATAATAGCCTTCATATTTGATGGCATCTGAATGGCTATACCAAGTTTAATCAGATTACGACCTTTTCTTATCAATGTGTTGTCAGGAATATACAAATCATACCCGGCAGCACCATCAGTTTTTTTTTCGGGAAGAACTGCATCCCGTCTTAATTTTACAAATTTTACTTGATTCATTTTTTGTTTATTTTTCTCTTTAAATCATACATAGCGCATTCCCTGCTTCTGTAAATCTTACTTGCAGGATAAATCACATCATTAACAATAACAAAGCCGACAACAGGATCTGTAATGGGAACAACTTCACCATCAACAATAGTAAAATTATTCTCGGATAAAAGCCTTCTCATAGCGGCAATCTGTTCGAGAGTAGCCTTTGAGATATCATAGTTGTTAGAAAAGTTAAACTCTAAATTACAGATAAGAACATTCTTGTCCTTATATAAGAAATTAGCTTTCAAACCACCAGTATTAATAAATACATAATCTATTAAATCTCCTGTTCTGCTTTTAGCAAACAGGAAATCTCCTTTCTTGAAATCGTCAATCTTGACTAGTTCATAAGTGCGCTCATCAATCTTCTTCAATGAATACCCCTCAGGTAGTTTTATTACACTTGCATCTGTCTTACCCATTTCTTTCTTCCGTGTTTAATCTGAATGCAGCTTCCCTAGCCTGATCCTTCGTTCTATACAACTCTATTTTTTCAAACATACGACCATCATCACAGTCATACGTACACAAGGTGACAGCCCACATATTACCACGCGGAGAATAGAAATACCTACCGTAATCCTTTCCCATCACCTTACCGTCAATCCTTATTTCTCCTTTAGGCATGCTTATTCTTATAAATTTTCCTCATTTCATCTATTAAATTAGAAAAAGATTTTATATACCCCATATCTATAGCAAACGATAAAGATTTTTGCAAATCATCCAATTCTTTTAATTGTTCCTGAGTAGCTGTATTTCTTATCATTGTTTCATGGACACCAAAAACAATATAATTCAATCCTTTTGCTATGATACGGTAATCCACATCATCAAACTTAGATGCCGAACGACATAAATCATTATATCTATCACCAGCTTCAATACGATTAATAATCAAATTATCTGTCAACCACATTATAACAGTAGCATATATTTCAGGGTTAAGTTCAAGAGCAATAAGAACCCAAATATAAGGATTACAGGAAACATGTCTATTGTTACGAGCACCAAGAGTCTTATAAACACCATACTTCTTTAAAACCTTAACCAAGGAACTTTTATTAACCTCATCAATAAAAGCAGTAAATCCTGTTTTTATAATTCCCTGTTTATTAAGGATATAATATATACGCTCAGAAGACGAATTGTTAGATAATATATTTTCAACCCTCTTCTCATTCCATCCTTTTTCAATTCTAGCCCTAGTATATGCCTCCTGCAAATCAGTTATAGATAAAAATTGATTTTTGGTATCTTGTCTAATAGTTACCCCAAATAATTTTCTGTCATTAGACACCATTGTAACGTTTGTTTTCATATTAACATAATT
>OMAO01000103.1_pt1 | contig 62698 bp, 46 predicted proteins | sample 1644641 | NCBI WGS metagenome assembly OMAO01 (sample SAMEA103958120, study PRJEB25191) | human gut metagenome | biome: human-associated habitat [ENVO:00009003]; feature: intestine environment [ENVO:2100002]; material: feces | place: Germany | collected 2013/2015
ATTGAAGTTTTTTATTGTACTGGCTTATAATTCAGAAATTTTATCTAAATTTGCAGTGGCTTTATGCAAGATAAGCAGTTGTAATATCATCAAGCGTAAAATTATGGCAAGAAAAAGATATCCTATAGGAATACAAACCTTCGATAAGATTCGCATGGAAGACCGGCTCTATATCGACAAGACAGAATATGTTTACCGCATGACACATTCTGACAGCAACTATATATTTCTAGGACGACCACGCCGTTTCGGAAAGTCTTTGCTTGTATCTACTTTACAGAGTTATTTTGAAGGAAAGAAAGAATTCTTTAAGGGACTTGCCATTGAAAAGCTGGAGCAGGATTGGACAGAATATCCTGTGCTCCATTTTAGTATGGCTATGGGCAAGCACATGGAGAAGGAGCAACTGGAAAGATACCTGCTCTATATCATCGGCTTGAATGAAAAAAAGTTTGGTATAGAAAATGATGCTGTTGATCCGAATGTGAGATTGGCAAACCTGATTATGAATGTGTACAGACGAACGGGAAAGAAGGTGGTCGTGCTCATCGATGAATACGATGCTCCTCTTCTTGATGTAGCACACGAGGATGACAATCTCAAGGATCTTCGCAATATCATGCGTAATTTCTATAGCCCATTGAAGGATTGCGACCCATATCTCCGCTTTGTCTTCCTCACCGGCATCACCAAGTTTTCGCAACTCAGCATCTTCAGCGAACTGAATAATATCACCAATATTTCGATGAACAGGGAATATGCGGGAATATGTGGAATCACCAAGGAGGAGCTGCTTACCCAGATGTCGGACGACATTGATGAATTGGCAAAATCGTTAGGCTCCACAAGAGAAGCTGCCATCGAAGAACTGAAAATGAACTACGATGGTTATCATTTCTCTGCCCAGTCGTCAGATATATTCAATCCGTTCAGTCTGCTCAACTGCTTTGCCAATCAGAATTTCGGTTCGTACTGGTTCGCTTCCGGCACTCCAACCTATCTGATTAATATGATGCGGAAGTTTCATGTCTTGCCGGCAACTCTTGGAAAGATGTATGCCAAATCATCAGCCTTTGATGCCCCGACAGAGAACATGACGGCTATTACCCCTTTGCTATACCAAAGTGGCTATCTTACCATCAAAGATTATGACAAGACCAGCAAGCTCTATACTCTTGATTTGCCGAACAAGGAAATCAAAGTTGGATTGTTCGAGAGTCTTCTTCCTAACTATCTGGAAGGAATGTTTGCCCAGAATGGAGATGTCACCATCGCTCAGATGTCTGTGCTTATCCGTCAGGATGATATGGACGGGGCATTGCAGCTGCTCCAGACCTTCCTGGGAACTGTGCCATATTGCAACGTCACCAACCACGAAGGTCATTACCAGCAGATGCTGTTTATCATCTTCTCGCTCTTGACTGGCTATGTGGTAGATATAGAAGTGCACACTCCAAATGGACGGGTAGATATAGTGATGCTGACCACCAGCCGTCTCTATATCATAGAGCTGAAGCTGAATAGGAATGCCCAGACGGCTTTACAGCAAATCAACCTCAAGAACTATGCCCAGCGCTTTGCGCTTTGCGGGAAACCTATAGTGAAAGTAGGTGTCAACTTTGATTCTACCAAGGGAAATATTGAGGATTGGATAATTGAAGAGGAATGATAGGGGGTGCTTTGCAAAAAAAGCATGACGCAAATCACTGCGCCATGCCCCAATAAAAGAAAACCTTATAGTCAAAATAGAAATTAGCTATTCTTCTTTAGTACTTTGCATTCTGAGGGTCGAAGTTGGTCCAACCGTTCATCCAGTTGTTGCTGCCATCGAAGGCTCCGATGTAGCTTACGGTGTCGAAACCTGTCCAGCCGGCGAAACTTGCAGCACCGAGCAATGGGCTTCCTGCGATAGGAGTATAGCCATCTGCACCAACCAATGAGGTCCAGCTGTCGAAGTACTTGTTGCTTGCCTCAGAGAAGAAGAAGGTGTTGCTGTATGACTTCTGATTCTTGTCGAGATCCTTCTTGTTGGCTGCATCGTAGAGATAATCCTCATACTTCTTGTTGGCATCAGTACCAACGGCATCCATACCTGCGAAATATACATTCTGAAACTTGAATTTGCCATCCTTAGCGTTCTTGACAGTTTCACCCTTCTCGCCATCGATGATCAAGCCGATAGGCCAGCCTAAGGCCACTGAGTTGATGCAGTTGAGGTTAGAAGAACGGCGAATCTGCATCGCTGCTTGGAACTTGCCAAGGGCTGAACCGTTGTTTGGATTGTATGCTCCGGCAGTGATATAATCTGTGTTGTTCTGGAACTTGTCATCCAAAACCTTAGGACCTACGAAGGTGATGTTAGAGAAGGTAGCCTTGGTACGAGGGGCCACGGTAGCACCATCGGCGCAGTTGTCGCTCTCGAAACCATTGCTCTGAGAGGTATCGGCTATCTTGCTGTCACGCAGAGAAAGACCATACTGCACCTTTCCTGAGAAACCGTTATCGGTATCGAAATCATCATCCCAACCCTTGTAGGCTACGAGATACTTGCAGTTCACAGTACCACCAAACCACTCGAAGGAATCATCATTAGAATAAGATACCTGAACGTGATCAATCTCTGTGCCTGAACCTACAGAACCTAAGGTCAAACCATTAATCTCCTTATCCTTCTGGAATGGATAACCGGCAAACTCGATGCGTACATAGCTCAAGGCTCCTGAGTTGTCAGCATCATCTGCACCACCATGCTTGGTACGAGGACCACCCTCTATCTGCTGTTCAGTCTGATTGTTCTTAGCCTTACCGCAGAGAATGATGCCACCCCAGTCACCAGGCTTTCTGCTGCCGGCAGCCTCTTCAGATGTGAAGACGATAGGCTCTGTGGCTGTACCCTTGGCGATGAGTTTACCGCCACGCTCTGCGATGAGTGCCGCCTTGGTCTGCTTGTCGCCCTTGATGATCGTTCCCGGTTCGATGGTGAGCTCAGCACCATCTGCAATATATACCCATCCCTTGAGGAGATAAGTGCCTTTCTTCAAAGTCTGCTTGCCTGTGAAGACGAATTCCTGGTCGCCGTTGCCAATCTGTGTTCCGTTGGCGTTTTCCTTGTCATCTGTTCCGAAGAGGATGTGGTCGCAAGCCTTCAAGCCGCCATTGGTTGTCCACTTGTAAACTACTTCTGATCCAGGATTTGGAGAAGGAGTTGGATCGTCATTGTCACTGCTGCAGCTGCTCAACATGGCAGATGCTGCGAGGATGCCCATGCATCCTAAAAAATACATCTTGTTCATCATTGTTTCTTGTTTTATTAAACAAACATCTAATATAATCTTTCTTGAAATTCTACGGATAGTCTCTAAAATTTATAGATTGCCTGCAAACCGATGTTTCTGCCCGGCTTGTAGCATCTTGCTATTTCTTCTACTTCCTTCTTGCTTCCGTCGCTATACGTTACATCAGCAAACTGCTTGTAATATATCTTTTCTGCAAGAAGATCTCTTACGTTGAGTTTCAGCTCCAGATGGTCGCCGAATTTCTTAGCCAGTGAAAGGTCGATGGTGTTGCGGGGCATCTCGTAGCTGTGAGGCACTCGGGAGTTGGAGTCATCTCCTGTGCTTCCTTCGCTTCTGCCCACACCGATGATTCGCTTGCCTATGCGGTTGTAGAGCAGGGCGATGTCCATCTTCAAAGGCTCATTCTTATAGAAGATGCCGGTGTTGATAAGGTATGGCGACTGTCCCTGCATCGGTCTGTCTTCTTCCTTTGCTCCCTTCTCAAACTGCACCTTACTCTTGATGAGGGCACCGTTAAACGACCAACTGAAATCCTTCAATCCTATGAATCCGAGATTCTTTCTGATATCCAGCTCTACACCGTAGTTGTTGGCACTCTTCGCATTCTTGTAAGAGTAAATCAGGTCTGTGCCACCTGCCACCGTGTAGGTCCACTCGATAGGAGAATCGAAGTGCTTGTAGAAGACTGCTAATGAGATGAGTTCTCCACGAGATGGATACCACTCATATCGCAGGTCGAGGTTATCGACATAACAGTTCTTCAACTCAGTGTTTCCCTGCACATTGCTGGCAAGGTCGAAGTCGTAATACACCGACGACGATACTTCACGGAATTCTGGGCGGTTAATACTGCGGCCATACGACAGTCGCACCTGGTGCTGGTCGCTGATTTTATATGTTGTATTGAGAGATGGAAAAACATCATCGGTCTTGTAATGACGGCTCGATTCACTCTTCTCGTAGTCACGGGAATTGGAGATGAGTTCCATATCATTATGCTCGAAGCGGACACCGGCGTGGATGCCGAGTTTGCCAAAGGGGAGAGACATCGCCAGGTATCCTGCGCCTAAGGTGTTGTGTCCGCGGTAGTTGTTGCGCATCTGCTTTTCCTCCAGAAGATACAGCTTGTCGTAACCCATGTTTGCCTCGCTGGAGAGCAGGGTTGGGATGTCGCTGTGGCGGAAGTCGGATGGCATGTTGTTAGCTGAAACATTCCAGTTGTAGATGAAGTTGCGAGTCTGGTATTCACGACTGCGATACTCCCCATAGACACCCACCTGCAAGTCTGGCTCAAAGTTGCCAAACTTGAAGTGGTGTTTGTCATTTACACCAAGAGAGAGAATGTGTTCGTCGAGTTGAGTCCACTCGCGGGATATGTCGTTGCCGGTGCTCAGGGCATAAACGCCCGATTCAAGAGCATCGTCGATGAGAAATCTGCGACGGTCAGGCAAATGACGGTTGGCATACGCATACCCGATGCTCCAGTCAAGGGCGTCGCTAGTGAAGGTGTGCTTGCCGGTAAGCTGACCGTTATATGTAGTTCGACTGCGGTAGTAATACTCTGCGCTTCGCTCCAGGTTCGACTGGGCACTCACGCCATCACGCCAGGTATATCGGCTGGTAGCCAACTGGTTGAAGATGTTCTTGAGCTGATACTTGTGATTGCCGTCCTTGGAAAGGAAGGTGAAGTTGAGCATTGCTCCGAGTCTCACGTTATTATTATACTGGTCGTCAACAGAGTGACGAAGATAGTTCGGCTTGTCGTTTGCCGCATCATAGATGCCATAGAGATTGTTCTCCATGTTCTCGTAGGTGCGGTATTCGTTGGTATAGTTCAGGGCGGCGAGCATGCCGAGTGTTCTTCCGCCGAGCATCCAGCGCTGGTTCAGGCTGGCTGCTAGTTTCAAGTCGCCCAAGGGTTTCTTGCTCTTTACGAGCCAATCATTATTGAATCCGTTGCCCAGAAGCGAAGTAGCATAATCGCCCACCGGTTTTCCGTTGGCATCGAGCTGTGGATTCAAGTCAGCATGGATGCCCCCATTCAGGTTTCTCAAGCCATTGTCGAACCCAAGGAAATCCGTTCCTGAACCTTTCGAGTAAGAGAAGTCCTTGAATGCCGATGAAGTATTCCAGTTTCCTCCCACGGCGATGTTGAAACTGTTTTCTGCCGGAATCTCCTTGGTGTTGACGATGATAAAACCGCCCGAGTAGTCGGCAGGATATTCTGCAGTAGGAGATTTCACGATGGTGAGGTTGTCAATCTGCGAACTTGGGATGATATCGAAGGAGAATGCCCTGGAGTCGGCCTCCGAGCTTGGCACAGCTCCTCCGTTCATCCAAACGTTATTATATCGCTGAGATAATCCTCTTACCATTACGAATTTATCGTCGATGAGGCTCACACCTGGCACTCGGCGTATCACCTCACCCGCATTCGTATCCTGTGTACGGGATATTTCTTGTGCCGAAACATTGCTCACGATGACGGGACTGCTTTTGGCCACCTGTATCATTGCCGCATCCGTATTACGCCTTTCCACTGCGGTAACGGTTACCTCCTTCAGCTGCTGTTCATCAGGTTGCAGCGCAATCACCTGGTCTGCGTCCTTCGCCTGAACCCCGTCAATTTTTTGAGTCTTATATCCTACATAGTTAATATATAGTGTATATGTCTTGTCTTTCTTCAGACCATCGATCTGGAAGTTTCCGTCGATGTTGGTGATAGCCTTCACGTTGGTTCCATCCACAGTGACGACTGCACCGATGAGTGTCTCTTTCGATTTCTGGTCGATAACCACACCCTTAATCTGCTGCGCCCACGTTGGCATGTTAGCCGCCGAGAGCAATCCTAATACAATAATTCCCCTTTTAGCATTCATAACCTATATCGTTTGATTACGGTTGCAAAGGTACGATGGTTTTATTACACTGGGGTTGCGATGAGGTTGAAAGGCTTTGACGAAGCTGTGACAAAGATGTTACGGCATGTTTTTCCTGTAAAATGATATGAGGGTGAGCCATAAATGCATGGCTCACCCTCTTTTGAATTTCTTTGATTCGTAGTTTATTTGTAAGAAGTTTGTGTCATTTTGAAGTTTGATTGAATCCGGTTTTCTCTGCAGACCAGGTTTCCCATTTGCATTTTTCTACTTTCATCTCTGTAAAAGTAGCAGTAAATGAATGGTCTACAGGACTAGCTGCGTATAATCCGAAAGAAATTTCTCCATCTCCCTTGACTAAATGAAATGCGCGCATCTGATGAAAATTAACACCGTCTGTACTGGTTTCTATATAGTAGTCACTTTCTCTGCGGCTAAGACGATACCACATTTCCTTGATAGAAGAAGATATGTCGTGTGTGGCCCAATCGGAGTATCCGTTGTTTGTTACAACACTGCCCAATCTTTGATATTCCTCATTCTCGTATTCTATTGATGCCTTCATCCAATTATCACTATCAAGATAGATAGCAATACCGCATTGGTCAAATAGGGCAGAACTATTGAATGATGTCTTGACGGTGAAAGAAAAGAACTTGTCTGAAGTCTTCATTTGCAACACCGGAGCATTGTCATTGCTGAACCCATAATAGGTACGCTGCCAAAGATCTGTGTGAGGTTCAGAAACGATTGTAATCAGAGAGTCTGTAACCGTATATTGTTTTGGCTCTCTAATCCAAAACAGGTTTTCTGCCACAAATGGCTTTAAAATTGAATCTTTCTTTTCCATATTTGATTTATTTTTTGTTGCAGATTGTGATTTCTGCGCATTTTGACATGATAACAGGCTACAGCATGCAAGCAGCAGCCATGTCAGTCTATTAATCCTAACCTTTTTGCTTTATGGCATGCTTCGGTGGTATTATTCACTCGTAGTTTAGCTATGATATTCTGTCTGTGACGATCAACGGTATGCTTGCTTATCTCCAATCTGTCTGCAATCATCTTACTTGACTTTCCGCTCTGTATCATCTGTAATACGATTTTTTCGCGTTCAGTAAGAATGTTGCCTTCATCAATTACAAGTAGTTGCTTCTCTCCCGTAATTGTATTTATCAGATAGGTTCCTCCGCTATCTTCGGGTGTCAGATTGTAGAGACAGGGGGCATAGCTTATCCCTTGTTGCCCGCTTCCAGGGAAATAGAAGATTCGATGTCTCCAGTAGCGGTATTCGCCATCTTTTCCACGCAATCTCATGGTATTCTCAAGATACCAAGAAAACATATCTTTGGAATGGGATGATGATATCATGCGGAAAAAGGTAAGTTCTTGCAGGCAACGCTTCTTCCAGTCATCAGGATGAATCCTACTGAAAATTTCTTCTTCCCATACGGAATCAAGCGTCTGTATTGAATTTGATTGACCTAGTCCCAATGCTTCGCACGACTTTCCGAAGAAAATATAACTTTTATCAGTACGCAGATTGCTGAATACGGCAATGGAGTTTTCACAGATAGAATATGCCTGTGCAGCAAGACAAAGGCGTTGCTCTTCGTCTCGTGCATATACTCCATCTTTTTGTTGATGGAATTTCTTGATCAATTTATCATCTAATTCTATCATAATCATTCTGTTTGTTTGGTTGCAAAATTAATCAATATTCTTTTGCGCAGCAACTAAATGCTTATGTTTTTTATCATGTATGGTTATAAATCAGTATGGATAAGGTTGTTATCCGATGTAGCAGTAAGGAAGTCGTGCATCAAAGAAGTGTTTGCCTTTTGGGGAAATTGAAGCTTGAAAACTATCATTAGAATACTAATTTATGGCAAAGTCTAATTCTGAGATTATATCAGAATTGGGAGGACGATTCAAGTAATATCGTCTGTTCAGCAATCTCACTCAGAAAGAGGTGGTTGTAAAGGCTGGTGTGAGCATTTTCACCATTAGCCAGTTTGAAAAAGGCGAAGCTAAGAACATAGGCTTTGGCACTATTCTTTCTCTGTTGAGGAGCATTGGATTCCTGCAGGAAGCAGAAAAACTCTTGCCGTCGCTGCCAATGTTGCCTAGCCAAGTGAAGAAAATGAATGAAAAGAAGGAAAGGGTAAGACCTGAAAGATAATGTTGTGCAGGTGAATCTCTGCCTGACCATTGGGGAAATGTGTTCTTCCTGAAATGGATGGAAGTCAATCATCTATTTTAAGGAAGAATAAGAAAGAATACGAAAAGATAATCCGAAACAGAAGCATTGGCAGCTATCTGTTTCGGATTTTTTTTGCAATGATTAATTTCCAGCGCAGTTCTTCCTCAACCACATCCCGAAGAAGCGGTCGTAGATGATATAGCTGCCATTGTACTTGTAGATGAATTCTCTATTGATCAGCGTCTTGAGAGCAAGACTTATGCTGCTGGCTGCAGGTAAGTTATGGCGGCTGATGAAATCCTGCGAAAGAACGGAAGTGACGGACTTATCCTGAGCAATGGCAGATAGAAGGGCAGCCTGATTGTCAGTAAGGGAATCGTAGTAATTCACGAATGCCACTTCCTGCTCGTTCACCAGTTCCAGGGTTACATCATCTATTTCCGCTGTCGTTATCTCCTTTCCGTTCTGATAGAGTCGGTTCAGAATATCCTGGATATACCAGGTTTGACCATCCACCTTATTATATAGATAGGCAAAGGTTTCATGATCCATGGTCAGATTCCGGGTTCCCATCCATCTGTTGGCAAAACGATGATACTCATCCAGGTTGATGAGGGGAAGATTGAGAATTTGCGAACTCTGATAGAATGGGCGCTTTGCCGACAGGAACATGTCGGTCATCATGTGCTGCTTACTGCCTGCAAAGATGAAATATACATTCGGCAAAAACTGGATGTAGGAGCGCAGCAGGGCCTCTGTGCCATCTTCGGGATATTCGGCTATCTGCTGAAACTCGTCTATGGCTATATAGATTCGTTTCTCCGATTGTTTCAGATACTCGAAGATATGTTTGAGAGAATCCTCGCTCTGGCTTGGCGAAACCGTAATCGAGAACGTAGGGATTCCCGTCATCTCATCAAACGACATCGTAGGCTTGTAGCCGGCAAAGAAAGTGGTAATCTTGCGCATGGCAGTTTGCGAGAAAGTATCAACCTTCCCGATAACCGTCTTTGCCAATAATTGGATGAATTGGCTCAGATTTCTCGTGGCATTGATGTCGAGATAGAAACAATGCGTCTCTGGCTCCTGCTTGCTGATGCTCTCAAAGACATGGTGTATGAGTCCCGTCTTTCCGATGCGTCGAGGAGAGATGAGAACAATGTTGCGCTCATTCTGCAAAGCCTTCATGATGAGATCCGTCTCTTTCTTGCGGTCGCAGAAGTATTCTGTTCCCTTATATCCGTAGATAACAAATGGGTTATTCAGCTGTTCCATAACGTTTTATATCTATTCCATGTTTTATGTTACATATTTTATGAAATGCAAAGATACGATTTTTTATGTAACTATCATCATTCTTTTCTAATAATTTTTAAAACTTTCATTTTCCGTGTTTCAACTTTCTCATAGACAGCATCGTTGATGAGGTATCTACGACGGTCAGGCAAATGACTGTGTTTTTAGAAGAGATTTGTAAGCTCATTTTGTGATATTTCTAAACAGAATATTGCATTTGGGCGTTATTTTGTCGTGAAAAATATCTTTCTGATATAAAAAACCGCAAAAATAAGAAATATTGCTTGGCTTTTTGCTGGAATTGTTATACCTTTGCATCTAAATACATATTTTATGAAATCTTTTATAAAATAATGCAGCATGACATATAAACGTAGCATATTATAAAACAGGCTAAGTGAATATATAAGAAAGCTTATATAAATTTATATATTATGGTATATCAAATGGTGTATATATTGATGTGTATTAAGATTATGTGAGGATAATAAATAAGAGATAGATAATATGAGAATGAAGGTTTTATTTGCTTCCCTGTTGCTGGCTGCTTCGGGGCAAGTGCTGGCACAGTCTTCCGGACAGATTGGAGGACAGGTCTTCGATGAGAATGGAGATCCCGTAGTGGGTGCCCAGATTTTGGTAAAAAGTTCTAAGACAGGAACTGTTACCGACATTGACGGTAAGTTCAGTCTGCCAAGTGTAAAACAGGGCGAGGCAATCGTGATCAGTTATCTCGGTATGGACTCCCAGACCGTGAAGGCTGCTCCGGGCATGAAGGTGAACATGCACTCGCAAGACCGCCAGCTCGATGAGGTCATCGTGGTGGCATACGGCGAGCAGAAGAAATCATCCTTCACGGGTTCAGCAGGTGTATTGGATGCAGACAAAATAGCCGTGCGTCCTGTAAATAATGTAGCTGATGCCTTGGAAGGTCAGGTGGCTGGTGTGCAGATGTACAAGTCTTCAGGTGATCCTTCTGCCACTCCTTCTTTCTTGATTCGTGGTATCAGTTCTATCAATGCCAACCAGGAGCCATTGATTATCCTGGATGGTGCACCATTCTCTGGTTCATGGAATGATATCAACCCAAACGATGTGGCTTCCATGACCGTATTGAAGGATGCTGCATCCAATGCTCTTTATGGAGCCCGTGGTGCCAATGGCGTCATCATGATTACTACTAAGAATCCGCAGAAGGGCAAAACCGTGGTTACGCTGGATGCCAAGTGGGGCAGCACGAGCCGTGCCACCCAGGATTATGATATGATTTCCGACCCAGGACAATATTATGAGTTGCAGTATGGTGCTGTCTATCGCAATAATATCGCCAATGGCATGACTCCTTATGCTGCCCATGCCGCAGCCAACAAATCTATTATCAGCAGCGATACTTCCAATGGCGGTTTGGGTTATCTCTGTTATGCAGTGCCAGACGGCCAGTATCTCATCGGTGATAATGGCAAGTTGAATCCGAATGCTACTCTTGGCAATCGTGTATATTATAAGGGTAAGGTATATACTGTCACTCCAGACAACTGGTTGGACGAGTCTATGCGTCACACCTTGCGTCAGGAATACAACGTGAGCGTGAATGGTGGTAACGATGCGGCTCAGATGTATGCTTCCTTGGGTTATCTCAACGAGCCTGGTATCGCATACGGCTCAGGTATCAAGCGCTATACCGCCCATCTGAAATCAACCTTGAAGGCTAACGAATGGTTGAAGGTGGGTGGCAATGTGAACTATGCACATACCAATACCGACCAGGCTGGTTCTAACTCTGGCTATAATGTCTTCTATGCAGCGAGCCGTGTAGCTCCGATTTATCCTCTTTATATACGTGATGGCGAGGGCAATATCATGACCGACCAGAATGGTAAGATGTGTGACTATGGTGATGGTGCAGTCAACGGACTTGTGCGTAGCGTAGTGGCAAAGCAGATCAACTCGTTGAAGGACGACCAGTTGCAGACCAATAATTCAGTGGCTAATTCCTTCTCTTTGGCTGGTTTTGCCGACATCACTCCTACATTTGTCAAGGGATTGAAGCTGACTCTCAATGGCACGGTGAGTGATTATGAGTATCGCTATACCTCCACTTATCAGCCTTTCTATGGTTGGGGTGCAATGTCTTATCCGGAGGGACAGGTGAGCAAGAGCCATAGCCGTACGTTTGCAACCAACTTCCAGCAGCTCATCAATTATGCCCATAGTTTCGGTGATCACAATATGACTTTGCTCTTCGGTCATGAGAATTCTACTTCTACAGACGAGGGCGTAAGTGCTACGCGTTCTGGTATGTTCTCTTATTTCGACAACCAGGAATTGAGTGGTGCCATCAAGGTTCAGGACGGCAGTTCCAACCAGTCAAAATATAATACCGAGGGCTATTTCTTCCGTGGTATGTATGATTATGACGGCAAGTATTTTGCCCAGGCATCCTATCGCTGTGATGCATCTTCCAATTTTGCTCCAGGTCATCGCTGGGGTAGTTTCTATTCCTTCGGTGGTGCTTGGATTCTCACCAAGGAGAAATGGATGGAGAGCAGCAAGGGATGGCTCGATATGCTGAAAGTGAAGGCTTCCTTCGGTCAGCAGGGTAATGATGGTATCGGCAGCAACCTCTACCGCGACCTCTATGTAGTGCGCAACAATAATGGCGAGGTGGCTGTTACCGTCAGTTCCAAGGGTAATCCTAACATCACTTGGGAGACCAATACCAATGTCAATGCAGGTGTGGAGTTCGGTATGTTCAATAATCGCCTGACTGGTAGCTTGGAATATTTCTATCGCAAGACCACCGATATGCTCTGCTATGTCTATTATCCTAAGTCATACGGCTATGATGGTATCTATGACAATGTAGGCGATATGGTAAACAAGGGTGTGGAACTTTCCCTCTCTTATGATGCCATCCGTACCAAGGACCTGGTGTGGAACATCAATCTCAATGCCACCCATTATCGCAATAAAATCGTCTCTCTGAATCCAGACAATATCAACAGTACATTGGAGGGGCATGGCGGATATGTAAGTGAATTCTACTTCTATGGTGAGGGACTTCCGATGTACACCTGGCGTATGCCAAAGTATGCAGGTGTGGCAGAGGATGGACAGTCTATGTGGTATGTGACCGACGAACAGGGCAATACTACGACCACCACCACTTATAATGATGCGACAGACTATAACTGTGGCAATCCAACTCCAGATATCTATGGTGGTTTTGGTACCAGTGTGAATTTCAAGGGATTCGACTTAGCGTTCAATTTCTCCTATTCCATCGGTGGTAAGGTGCTCGATGAGGGTTACAGAAATCTGATGGGTAGTCCTACATCCACCAGTCTGGGATACAATTTCCATAAGGATGTACTCAAGGCATGGTCAGAGGATAATACCTCTTCCAATATACCTCGTCTCCAGTTTGGTGATGACTATTCCAACTCTACTTCCGACCGATTCCTGACCAATGGCAGCTGGTTGAGCCTGAACAACATCAACCTGGGCTATACATTCCCTAAGGTATGGTCGAGCAAGTTGGGCTTCAGCAAGATGCGTGTCTATGCCTCTGCAGATAATGTCTGTCTCTGGACCAAGCGCAAGGGTCTTGATCCTCGAACCAGTTCTGCAGGTTCTCCAGGTACAGAAAACTATTCGTTCACACGTACCATCTCGGCAGGTATAACACTTCAATTCTAACTCTCAAACAAAAGGACGATTATGATGATGAACAAGAAAATAATGAAGATGGCTGTGATGCCATTCATGATATTGGCTGCTTCTTCCTTGATGCAGAGTTGTATAGAGGAAGAGTTTCCTACTGATTATGCGACAGGTGAGCAGATGCAAACTGCCAAGAACCCTGGCAAGATATTGCTCAACGGCTTGAATGCCAAAATGGTGGAGCAGTTCTCTTATAACGGAGCACAGGTGGCATACGACTGGGGTTATCCAAGTCAGATGCTGATACGTGACATCCTGGGTGGCGATGAGCCTGTTAGCAATGTTACCAATGATTATTTGGCATGGATAGCCGACGGCACCTCGCTCAATATGTTCTCGCTCTACACCTATTCTTATTATTATGACTTGGTGAGCAATGCCAACAACATGGTGGAGAAGTTCGGTTCAGCTGATTCCGACCAGAAGGCTTATGCCGGTGCGGCTCGTGCCTACAGAGCATTGGCTTATCTCGATATGACCCGTATGTTTGAGTACAAGACCACAGGTTTCAGCAGCTTGGATGCTCAGGCAGAGAACAACAAGGTGGCTGGACTCACCGTGCCTATCGTGACAGAGAAGACAACCGCCAAGGAGTCTAAGAATAATCCTCGTGCTCCATTCTATACCATGTATCGTTTCATCCTGAACGACCTGAAGTTGGCGGAATCAGAGATGAAGGGCTTTGAACGTGCCAACAAGACACAGCCAGATGAGAGCGTGGTCTATGGACTGGAGGCTCGTCTGTGGCTGGAGATGGCTACCCGTTTTGAGAAGAATCCAGAAGACTTGGCTACCCAGCTCGCTCATGAGGAAGATGCTGATGGTTACGCTAAGTTGGGTGTGACCACCGCTGATGAGTGCTATGCTAAGGCTGCAGAATATGCACAGAAGGCGATGGCGCTCGATGGCTATGCTCCGCTGAGCAGCGACGAGTGGCACAATGAGAAGACGGGCTTCAATCTTGCTACAGGTGCCTGGATGTGGTCTGCTTCTATGCAGGACAAGGATATGTTGACCTACTATTGGTATTCATGGTTGTGCTGGATGGGTTCCGAGGCTCCTAATCTCACATGGGGTGGTATGGGCACATATCGCTGCATCGACAAGTCTCTCTATGAGAAGATGCCTGATGCCGACTGGCGCAAGACTACATGGGTGGATCCTTCTGATGTGAATGCCACAGCGGTTCCTTCTAAGTATAAATCCATTCTCAAGTCAGACCAGTGGCAGGGTCTCCCAGCCTATGCCGGCATGAAGTTCCGCATGAGCTCTGGCAATCAGACCGATTACAATGTAGCGATGCTTTTCGATATACCTCTGATGCGTGTGGAGGAGATGTACTTCATCCTGGCTGAGGCTAAGGCACACACACAGAACGTGGAGGCAGGCAAGATGGTCTTGACCGATTTCATGAACACCTATCGTTATACCGATGGTTCATACCAGTGTGCTGCTACCGATATGGATGCTTTCATCCAGGAGCTGATGGTGCAGAAGCGCATCGAGTTCTGGGGTGAGGGACTTGTCTATTTTGACCGCAAGCGTCTCGGTATGCGCATCCAGCGTTATTATGATGGCAGCAATTATCCAGCCTCTGCCCAGCTCAATTCCAAGGAAGGCAAGGTGGCTCCATGGCTCAACTATTACATCTACGACTATGAGCGTGACCAGAATACAGCCGTGGTGCTCAATCCAGACCCAACAAATGCTGCGACCTCTCAGACGGATTATTGATTTCGGATTCATTTATAAAAGGATTTAGATTAGAAATTATGAAAAAGTTCATATATCAGATATTGATGGTGCTGGCTATAGGTGCAGGATTCACAGCCTGTGATAGCGATGACGACTACCAGCCTGGAGCGCCAACCCCTGCCAACAGTATGCAGGTGTATTTCGATGCCGACAATACTGCCGACTATGTTTGTGGTCCTGGCGAACAGCCAGAGATGGAATTGAAGGTATCTCGTGTGAATGACAGCGAGGCTGCCGAGGTGCCTATCGTCTGCAAATCGGCAAGTGAGGGACTCACCATCCCGTCATCGGTGAAGTTTGAAGCTGGTCAGAAGACGGCATCTCTCACCATCGGGGTGGGAGAAATGGAGGAGGATAAGAAGTATTCCTTCGACCTTGCCATTGATGAGGCTTACGCTGATCACTATAGCAGTCAGTTCAAGGGTACTTCCCATTTTAGCGGTTATGCACTGCAGGCTTCCTGGAAAACATACGTCAAGGATGCAGACATGACCTGGACCATCAACGGAAACCAGCAGAAGTGGACTGTGGATATCGAGCGCCTGGGTAGCACCAACCGCTATCGCATCAAGGATTTCGTAGGTTCCGGTCTGGACATGGTGTTCCTGGTAGGTGGTGTGGCATCGGGAGCAACTTCCTACAACAAGATTTTGCCATATACCAATTATTACAGTTATAATAACGGAACCGTAGATGGCTATTACCTCTATGATTCCAGCAAGGGTGAATGGCCTTCATGGACGGTGGGCGACAAGACCGTGTCTTATCTCTGCATCATGAACTCTTATATCGGTTATGGTGATTATTCCTATGTCTCCTTCAAAAAGGGCTATTGCGTATTCGCTACTTATTCCACAGTTTATACCGATGGAACTTCTGAAGGCTACAACTATATCGAAGTGACGTGGAATCCATAGGAGTGAAATGAGGAGTCATGAGCAATCTATAATTTCATGCACAAAATGGAATTTCATGAACAGAAGAAAATAAAATAACATTAAAATAGCAATAGAATGAAAAAGATATATAGCATATTATTCCTCCTCATTGCCGTTAGCCTGGGCTTCAGCTCATGTAGCGATGATGATGTCGTAAAGACACAGTTGGAGGCTCCCGCTATCTCATCGGATATCACGAAGGCCACCTCGCTGTCTTTCAACTGGCAGCCTGTGGCTGGTGCTACCCAGTATGCATACGAATTGTATGATGCCAATGACAACCGGGTGCTGGGAGATATGACAAGTGGTACAACCCTGATAGCCACTGGGCTGGAGCCTACCACCACCTACACCCTGAAGGTATGGGCATACGCAGCATTGACTGGCGATAAGAGTACATCACCTATCGCCACCCTTACCGCTACTACCACAGCCCAAACACCTTTGGCTAATCCTGTACCTTCGGCAAGTTCTGCCAACGGCGGTGTAACCATCACCTGGCCTGAGGTGGAGAATGCCACTGGTTATTCTTACCACTATCAAGATGCAGACGGCAAGGAGGTGAGCGGACAGACGGAGACCAACAGTGTGCTTCTTACCGGTCTGGCTATCGGTGAATACACCATCTATATCACGGCTACAAGTTCTGACCCGGAATATGCCGATTCAGAGCCTATCGCACTGAAATTTGAGCGCACCAAGGCTGAGGTATGGCGCCATACGGGAACTTATAGATCTGCAGCCCTTGGCGAGCCGTTTACCGCTACCCTCGTTCATTATGATGATGGCAGTTATACTTTGGAGAATCCGTTGGGTGAGGAAGGTTATAGCATCAACTTCACCGTTTCTGAGGGTTCTAACGAGATAACTCCTTCCACTACAGCCGACGACTATGGTTATTATTCCATCTATCTGAGCAGCAAGTATTATGTGAGCATCTATCCGTCAGGAGGCTATTCCCAGTTTACAGGCGATGAGTATGCTGGCGAGGTTCGGTTCTGTTCATATCTTTATGATTATGATGGCAATCAGATAGGTGATACTTATGGCTATGACGACTTCACCTGGAGCGATGGGGATGAGATCCCAGAGGGCTGCAAGGCGGAAGTGCCAGCCATGCTTACTACCACTTGGGGACAGTATGCGCCATTTTGGAACGATACACCAACCAAGGATGGCAAGCAGTGCCTTACGGGTTGTGTGGCTACATCCCTGGCTCAGATCTTGAATTATTACAAGTATCCAGCTCAGCTCTCTGATGGTACGGTGATCGATTGGGACAACATGCTTCCTTCTTATGAGGAAGGCAAATATACCGATGCCCAGGCTGCTGCCGTTGCTCTCCTGATGGCTCGTTGCGGCGAGGTTGTCAATATGCAGTATGGCACGGATGTGAGCACCAGTCAGGTATCTGATATTGAGAACTACGGTTTTGCAGAGAAGTTCGGCTATATCGTGAAATATTACGGTTATCGCGACTATCCTAACCAGCAGGATGCTAAGCTCTGGAAGGAAGTTATCTTCAAGGAGTTGAGTGCCGGTCGCCCAGTGCTTTATGGCGGAACATCCTATAAGAATGGAGAAAATAACTATTTCTCTCATTCCTTCGTGATAGATGGTTACAACAGCAAGGGTCTCGTGCATGTGAACTATGGTTTCAATGGAGCCGGTGATGCCTGGGTGCCTATCGACAAGATGCCGCTGAAGACAGGTGGCTGGGATGAGACTTTCGATACCTATCAGACTCTGGTAGTCATCCATCGTCCTCAGGATGGTGAAATCAATTATGAGCTTCAGCCACAGTAACGTAGAATTCTTATGGTTTGGGAAGAAATCCGTAATTAAGTAAACGATTTCATACAATTATAATAAGGAATTGCGTGGTTATTGCTTTTCTTTTTGTACCTTTGCATCCGTTTGGCAAAAATACTTACCAAATCATGAAGGAAAGAAAATTCATTTTGAATAACAGTTAATATCTAATAATAAATTAAAGTAATGGCTACACTTACAATTTCTATTATTGTCGTTTTCGTGCTCGGCTATGCGCTCATAGCAACCGAAAGCTTGACAAAGGTAAACAAGGCAGCGATTGCCCTGTTGATGTTGGTAGGTTGTTGGACCCTCTACATGGTGGATCCGATGCAGTATCTCCAGTTGATGCACCCTGATTATACAGGTGGCGCTGCAGGTATGGTAGAGAAGGTGACCGGAATCATCCAGGAGCATCTGGGCGATACCGCTACTACACTTTTCTTCCTGATGGGTGCGATGACCATCGTGGAAATCGTAGACCAGAATGGCGGTTTCAACTGGGTTCGCAAGGTGATGAAAACCAAGTCTAAGCGTGCGCTTCTCTGGCGTATTGCTATTCTCACTTTCTTCCTCTCTGCCATCCTCGACAACCTGACTACCAGTATCGTGATGATCATGATTCTCCGAAAGCTCGTCACCGATCACAAGGACCGCATGGTTTATGCATCCCTTGTCATCATTGCAGCTAACTCGGGTGGTGCTTTCTCACCAATCGGCGACGTTACCACCATCATGCTCTGGAACAAGGGATTGATTACTGCTGCCGGTGTTATCGCAGAGATCTTCATCCCATCTGTGGTTTCTATGGTGATTCCTGCTCTCATCCTTCAGACTATGTTGAAGGGCGAACTCGTGATGCCTGAGACTTCTGCCCAGCAGAATGCATCTGTGAGCGATTTCACTGAGGGTCAGCGCAAGGCGGTGTTCTGGTTGGGAGTAGGCGGTTTGATCTTCGTTCCTATCTTCAAGAGTATCACCCACCTGCCTCCATTCGTAGGAATCCTCCTGGTATTGGGCGTTCTCTGGACTGCTACCGAAATTTTCTATCGCGGTTTGCATCGCGGACAGGATGCAGAAGGAACTCAGAAGCGAGTAACCAAGTTGCTTTCTCGTGTAGATATGAGTACCATTCTCTTCTTCCTCGGTATCCTGATGGCGGTATCTTGCTTGGCTGAGATTGGCGTATTGACAGCTTTGGGTCAGGGTTTGAACATCGTATTTGATGGCAACCACTACCTCGTAACTGGTATCATCGGTGTGCTTTCAAGTATCGTGGACAATGTGCCTCTGGTGGCTGGATGTATGGGAATGTATCCTGTGGCTGCTGCTGGCGATATGGCTGTGGATGGTGTCTTCTGGCAGTTGCTGGCCTACTGTGCCGGTGTAGGAGGTTCAATGCTGATTATCGGTAGTGCTGCTGGTGTGGTAGTAATGGGCTTGGAGAAGATTACCTTCGGCTGGTATATGAAGCACATCTCCTGGATTGCTTTCGTAGGTTACATCGCAGGTATCGTTTGCTACTGGTTCATCCGCACCTTCCTTTATGCAATCTAAGGGATAAGCATTTCCGTTGAAAGGGACAATAGTTTTCGCTTACGTGGAAAAGTTTTTGAAAGAAAAGTCTCATAGCCTCATTTTTCAGTTGAAAATATTGGCTTAAAGACTTGACAGATGATAAGATAAAAAGAATGAGACTTCTCGGTTCTGATGCCGGGAAGTCTCATTTATTTATGATGGAATATCTGGTTAAAGGTTGTTCTTGTTGATGATTGATTTTGGCAATCATTATTATGTTGCCCAAATTTGGGTTCTTAGTTTGGGCACTTGCTGCCCGCCTCGTGAGCAACGGTTGCTCGTCTCATGTTCACCGATTCCCCATCACGTGATCCCCGAGGGACCGCTTGGTGAGCATGGCAGGAACTTCTGGAGGGGAATTACTTCTATGCTGACAAGACGGCTATCGTCTATCAGCTGGCTCATTATGCCAAGTTTCATTTTCTGAGTCGCCCGCGTCGATTCGGAAAATCCTTGTTTGTATCTACTCTCAAGGCCTACTTTGAAGGTAAGAAAGAACTGTTCAAGGGACTTGCCATCGAACAGATGGAGAAGGAGTGGACGATATATCCTGTCATCCACTTGGATCTGAGCTGCGGTAAGTATTATAGTTTGGAGAATGCTAAAATTATATTAGACAATATCCTTAAAGTTGAAGAGCAGAAATATGGAATAGAAGTTCCAGAATCTGGACGTGAAGGCTTTGGTGCTCGCTTTAGGAACATCTTGCTGGCTGCCAAGGCTCAGACAGGTAAGCAAGTTGTTGTTCTCATCGATGAATATGATGCTCCGATGCATGATTCTGTCAGTGACGAAGAGTTGCAGAAGACCATCCGCAACATCATGCGAGATTTCTTCAGCCCCTTGAAGCAGCAAGAGGGAAACATTCGCTTTGTATTCATCACAGGCATTTCCAAGTTTAGTCAGCTCAGCATTTTTAGCGAGTTGAACAATCTCAAGATTCTCACGTTGAAAGATGAATACAGTAGCTGTTGTGGTATAACCAAGAGTGAATTGACTCAATATTTCCGTGAGGGTATCGAGGAGATGGCTGAGCATAATGGACTCACTTATGAGGAGACCTTGCAGCAACTCAAGCAGCATTATGATGGCTACCATTTCAGTATTGAAATATGAGAAGTCTGCCGACATCGCCATGGCGCAAATCAGCGGCAAGGATTATGCCAAGGCTTTTGCCGATGATGGGCGGAAGGTTGTGAAAGTGGCTGTTAACTTTTCGGAAGACCAGCGAAGCATAGAGGATTGGGTGATAAAATAAATGACATCTTGAGGTTGATAAAACGCAAAAAATCCTGCCGGCATCGTTGCCAGCAGGATTTTTTTGCATCACAAAGGCTATTCATCTTCCGTAATGATTTCTAAATCTTCAGCTATTTTCTTCAGTCTGTCTCTTATCCTCTTCGCCAAGGTTGGTTGCTTTTGCTGAATGACAGGCTTTGGGGGCTCTTCTTCTACGACTGGAGATTCTTCTGTCGGAGCATCGTGGATGAGTGGGGGCTGCTCATCATCAGGGATGTCTGTAGATTCTATGTTTGATGGCTCTATAGGAATATCCTCTTCTGGGGGATCTGCCTTCTTTTGAGATTGGAAGTCGTCACGTATCGGATGATAAAGCTTGTCGATAATTCTCTGGTAATCATCTTCGTCCTTGGTGGTTGTGACAGGATTGTCCTGAGTTTCATCTGCCAGTTCGTTGTTGAGACCTGTTGCCAGGATGGTTACTTTGGCATCCTCATCCAGACTGTCATCATCTGAAAGACCCCAGATAACCTTGATGTCTGGATTCAATTCATCGAAGAAGGCATCTATCTCTCGCATTTCCCTAACGAAGATAGGGTGCTTGCTGGAGGTATAGATGTTGAAGAGGATGCGCTGTGCATTGCTGATGTCGCTGCCGTAGAGCAATGGGGAATCCAGGGCATTGAGGATGGCATTCTGAACTCTGCCTTCTCCGCTCGCCCTGCCCATCGCCATGATGGCACCGCCGCCACTCTTGATGGTGGTCTCGATGTCACGGAAGTCGAGATTGATGGTTCCTTCTACGGTAATCAGCTCAGAGATGCTCTTGGTGGCATCGCTCAGCACCTTGTCTGCCAGTTTAAAGGCATCTTTTACGGTAATTTCAGAATCGGCATATACATCGCAAAGTCGCTCGTTGTTGACAATGAGCAGGGCGTCTACGTTTTTGCGCATCTCTTCTACACCCTGCAGGGCCTTCACGATTTTCTTTCGCTTTTCAAAATAAAATGGGATGGTGATGATGCCCACCGTCAGGATGCCCATGCTTTTGGCGATGCCTGCGATGACGGGTGCAGCTCCTGTACCGGTTCCGCCACCCATGCCGGCTGTAACGAATGCCATCTTGGTTCCGTCATCCAGCAGTCGCTTGATGTCTTCCTGGGTGTTCTGCGCTTCGCTTCTTCCAACTTCAGGGTTAGCACCTGCTCCCAAGCCACTCTTTCCGAGCATGATTTTTACAGGCACAGGTGATTTGGATAGCGACTGGCTATCCGTATTGCAAACGGCAAAGCTCACATTTACAATACCTTCTGAGTACATGTTCTTAACGGCATTACATCCGCCGCCACCCACACCTATCACCTTGATGATATTCTTTGTGGTGTCTTCAGTCTGTCCGAAATCTATAGGGGTCCAATCTTCTGTCATCTTATCTATATTTCTATTTTGGGCACAAAGATAATAAAAAAGGAGTAATCATACAATAATAAATGAAACGCAAGGCTTGCGAAAGAAGATTTTTCGATGCAGAGAAACGTTTTTTCCTATTCTTTTTGTATTTTTGCATCCAGTATGCAAGATGAACTGAGAAATATGGGTGCAGAGGAGAAAGCTGCTATTATACAAACGCTTTCCTCCCAACTTTTGGCAGAAGGAAGAACTGACCTTTTGCTGAAAGCTATCAGTGTGCCCGTATTGGAACAGCTTCGTATTGAGGCAGCAAGGGCTACCCTCAGTCCTTTGGTCATAACGGCGGATTATCGCTTCCTGTTGCCTGAGTTTGGTAATAAAGAAGTGCAATTCAGTCCTATCCATAAGGCGCTCTATCTGCTCTTCCTGAACCACCCGGAAGGTATTGAATTTAAAAATCTGATAGACTATCGGGAAGAACTTCTTCAACTTTATCAAAAGATAGGGAATAGAATAGATATGGATAAGATTACCGAAACAGTGAATCGTCTGGTGAATCCGCTTGATAATGCGATAAATGAGAAGTGTTCTCGTATCAAGGGAGCCTTTTCTGATCTGATGGATGAGTATCAGGCTGACTATTATATCATCAACAGTCATGTGAAGCGACATCATGGAGGTTCTATGAAACTGTGGTTTGAGAGGTTGAAAATCATCAACCTCCCAAGAGAATTAGTTGTTTATCAATGCTTTTGAGTTTTTGCGCCACCTTATTATAGCAGTTCTCTTGCTATCCAGGCACAGGCTTCGGCATCTGCCATGGCATTGTGGTGCTGGGTGAGGTCGTAACCGCAATAGGCGGCTACGGTCTGGAGCTGATGGTTGGGTAGGAGAGAGCCCAGCTTTCTTCGGGAGGCACGGCAGGTGCAATGGAATTCATAGCCGGGGTATTCCATCTGATACGTCTGGAATACTGCCTTCAGGCAGCCTTCGTCGAAGGAGGCATTGTGGGCTACCAGAGGCAGACCTTCTATCTTGGGCGCAATCTCTGCCCAGACTTTCGGGAAGACAACCGCATTCATCGTGTCTTCCAGAGTTAACCCGTGAACCCGCGTGTTCCAATAAGAGTAATATTCCGGTTCGGGCTTGATGAGGCTGTAGAAGCTGTCTGCTATCTCACCATCCCTCACTATTACGATACCCACCGAGCAGACGCTTGTACGTTGCTGGTTGGCTGTCTCGAAATCTATCGCTGCAAAATCTTTCATCGAATTAAGTATTTATGTTTTTATTTTAGTTGCAAAAATACTATTTTTTAGGCTCAATCATCCTAAAAGTATAATATTTAAGAAAGTTTTAGGATGAATTGTCTTAAAAGTCCTCAAATTCAGGAAGTTTTAGGATAAACCATCCTAAACATTTTCTCCTATCCCCATATTTAGGTATTTCTCAGAAACCATCATTTTTAGGTATTGCAGATAAAGAGAAAAGGATGTATCTTTGCAGCCGAAAAATAGATGCATTGGGATCAATGGATGCAACTGGTATGAATAAATGTAACTAAAGAGATAAAGACAAATGAAAACAACTATCGTAATTTATGGCTCTTCCACTGGTTCTTGCCAGTCGATAGCCGAAACCATCGCCTCTAAGTTGGGCGTGGAAACTGTAGATGTAGCTAACATCGATGAGGCTACTATCGCAAGTCACGAGAATCTCCTTCTCGGTACTTCTACATGGGGTGCAGGCGAGATGCAGGATGACTGGTATGACGGCGTGAAGACGCTCAAAAGTGCAGGATTGGCTGGCAAGACTGTGGCTCTCTTCGGTTGTGGCGACAGCGAGTCATATTCTGACACTTTCTGCGGCGGTATGAAGGAACTCTATGATGCTGCTGTGGGGGCTGGTGCTACTGTGCTGCCTGGTGTTTCTACAGACGGATATACCTTTGATGATAGTGAGGCTGTGGAGGGAGACAAGTTCCTGGGACTCGCTCTCGATGATGTGAACGAGGATGATAAGACCGAGGAGCGCATCGATGCCTGGATTGAGGCTATCAAACCAGCGCTTTAGTATTTAAAAATAATAATTTTTCAGGAATCATTGAAATCTCTGACTATAGAATCTTGAGTCATTTTGGTTCGTGGATTTTTAAAACATTGAAATCTCTGATTCCTGATAAAAAACTTGATAAATTCGGATAGTATGCAGCAGGAAATCGCAACACCAGTAGATCTGAAGGTTCTGATGAATCATATATATGAATATAAGAAGGGCGTGCGCCGCCTGGTGCTTTACACCTTCAACAAGAAGTATGAGTCTTTTGCCATAACAAGATTAGAGCGTCAGAACATTGATTATATCATTCAGCCGGTTGGTAACGACCGTTTGAATCTCTTCTTTGGCAAGCGTGAATGTCTGGATGCTATCCGTATGATTGTCACCAAACCATTGTGCCAGCTTACGCCTGAGGAGGATTTCATCCTTGGGGCGATGTTGGGATATGATATTTGTGCGCAGTGCGAGCGCTTTTGCGAGCGGAAGAAGAAAGTTTGCTAAATTAGATAAGGATTTCTCTCTCAATATCATGGGGATATTCTCCCTCTTGATTCTTCAAGGAGATGGCTCTTTGATGGGAGAGTCTTCATATGTTATAATGTTTTATGTTAATAATGAAATAAAAGAGCGTGATTGCCCGATTGGCGACCACGCTCTTTTGAATTATATTCTTCGGAATAATTCCTGTTTTTACCCCTTGTTTTAACGGAATAATTCCTCTTTTTGATGCCTGTTTTAACAGAATAATTCCTATTTTTACCTCCTATTTTAACGGAATAATTCCTCTTTTTGAGGGCTGAAATGAAAGAAAAAGTCCTGAAGGCTTGTGCAATTAACTGAAAATGAGTATATTTGCACAGGATTAAATGAAAGGCTTATGTTAGAACGTAAATTTACTGAAAGTTTGGAGAAATTTCTCCTTCACGAACCTCGGAAGATTCTGCTTGTCAATGGTGCAAGGCAGATAGGTAAATCGTATCTGATAAGATATGTGGGAAAGAAACTTTTCAAGCATTTTGTTGAGATAAATCTCAAGGCAGACCAAGAGGGAGATGGCATCTTTAAAACAGTAAGGAGCAAGGAAGATTTTTATTTGCAGTTGGGTGCCATGGCAGGTAACAATCTCGGAAGTAAGGATGATACCCTGGTTTTTCTTGATGAAATACAGAGTTATCCTCATTTGATGACCATGCTTAAGTTTCTCAACGAGGATGGTAAATACCGATATGTGGCTAGTGGCTCCCAACTGGGTGTCGCCTTGTCGCAAACCCCTTCTGTGCCCATCGGTAGTATCGCTGTCCAACAGATGTATCCTCTTGATTTCGAGGAATTCTTGTGGGCGATGGGGTGTGGAAAGGAGGCGATAGAGAGCATGCGGCATAGTTTTCTGGATAGGAAAGCCTTGAATGAGTCGATGCATAACTATATGCTCCAGCAGTTTAAGATTTATCTGCTCGTGGGAGGAATGCCTGATGCCGTCAATAAATTTCTTGAAAATAGAAATATGGCTCAAGTGCGAAGTATTCAGCGGGATATTCATGCACTTTATAAGATAGATGCATCGCAGTATGATGATGAGCGCAAACTTGTTATCAGAAAGATATATGATATGATTCCATCGAATATGGAAAATAAGAAAAAGCGTATCATCGTAAAGAATATCGAAGGCTTGAAGGCGCATAAGCAATTTAGCGACTATGCTGAGGAATTTGAGTATCTTACGAATTCTGGGGTAGCTTTGTCGGTGCAGGCTATCAGCAATCCTAGTTTTCCACTGATAGAGTCGGAGAGCAAGAATTTGCTGAAGCTCTATATGAACGATGTGGGGTTATTGACCAGTATACTTTATGGTACGAATATCAATGCCGTGTTGAGGGATGAGCGGAGTGTGAATCTGGGTGCTGTATATGAGTCGGTCATAGCTCAGGAATTTCATGCCCATGGTTATGTGCTTCATTATTATGATAACAAGCAGAAAGGTGAGGTGGATTATCTGATTGATGATTACAGAAACCTGACGGTCTTGCCTGTGGAAATCAAGTCGGGTAAGGATTATATGGTGCATAGTGCACTTGATAAGTTCCTGAATACCCCGGAATATCATATTCATGAGGCTGTGGTGCTGAGCAATGAGCAGAAAGTCTATACGGAAAATGGAATCACTTATATGCCTATATATTATTGTATGTTCTTTAGTAACAAGATAGAAGATGAGGCTGATCTGGTAATTCCTGAGATTCAGATGCCTTGCCTGTAAAAATATGAGGGTGTGTCATTGGTTTATGGCACACCCTCTCATTTCTTGATAAATTTTTTCCTTACTTCTTCATCATTTCCTCTACGGCTCTGATGAGCTGGGTATCATGGCCGGTGATGTAATCCTCTGGAGAATTATATACCTCGATGTCTGGCTGGAGAGTGGTGTTTTCGCCGAAGGTGCCACGCATGTCACGGCAACCTACCTGAGGGATACCGAATACCAGGCTGCGGTCCATCAAGGTCTCCCACCATACGGCAGTCATCGTACCAGCCACTGGCGCACCAATCAGCTTGCCGATGCCCAACTCCTTATATACCCATGGGAAACCATGACCGTTGCTATAGTCGTCCTCGCAGATCAATACGCAGGACGGCTTGGTCCACTTGTTGAATGGATCCTTGCCCACCACCTTGCCGTGAGGTACAAACTCCTGATACTGCTTGCCGCTGAGCAGGGTGCAGAGGTCGTCGTGCAACCAGCCGCCACCATTGTGACGCTCATCCACGATGACGGCATCCTTGGTGCGGTTCTTCTCGCTCAACAGTTCACTATACACGGTGCGGAAACTCTCGCTGTTCATCGCCTTTACGTGCACATAGGCTATTCTGCCGTGCGAAACACTGTCCACGATGGCACGGTTTCTATCCACCCATCGCTTGTAGAGCAGCTCCTGCTGGGCACCCTGCGAGATTGCCTTGATGGTGAGGTCGAAGCGCTTGCCCTTGGCGTTCTTGATGGTGAGGCGGATGTTCTTGCCTGCCTTTCCGTCGAGCAGCGCATTGTAGTCCTCGCCTGCCTTGATGTCGGTGCCGTCTATCTTCTCGATGATGCTGCCCGGAGTCACCTCGTTCTTCTTCACGGCAAAAGGACCGCGCTTGATAATCTCCTTGATCTTCAGTCCGTCGCCCTCATAGGATGGGTCGAGGAATACGCCCAATGCTGCGGTAGAGAGGGTGGCTCCGCTGGCATAATAACGGCAACCGGTATGGCTGGCATTCAGCTCGCCCAGCATCTCGCTCAACATCTCAGCGAAGTCGAAGTTATTATTAATATAAGGTAAGTACTTCTCATACACCTTGCGATAGTACTCCCAGTCCACGCCCTGCATCTTAGGGTCGTAGAACTTGTCAGCCACCTGTCTCCATACGTGGTCGAAGAGATACTGACGCTCCTCGGCTGGCTTGTAGTTGAACGGAGCCTCGAAGTCGATATTCTTGGTAGATCTCGAACCGAGTTCCACCTTCTTGATATTGCTGCCGTTGCAGAGATAGAGGTTCTTCACATCCTTGTCGGCTACGAATCCGCCCTGTCCGATGCCCTTCATCATCAGCGAGGTCTTGTTCTCCTTCAGGTCGTGGCACCACAGGTCGTAGTCGCCTTCGAAAGAAGCCTGATAGTAGATCTTCTCGCCCTTGGTATCGAGGATGGCATCACCCATGTGGGATGAGTTGACGGTGAGTCGTACGATGCGGTCGCGGCAGTTGTCGATGTCCAGTTCGAGCGGTTTCACCTTGTCCACCTCTATCTTGCCAGTCTTCTCCTCTTTCTTTTTCTTGTCTTCCTTCTTCTTCTCCTCCTTCTCGTCGGCCTTCTTCTCCTTCTCGTCCTTGTTGGCCTCAGCGAGTTCGAGTTCCTCCTTGCTCATGCGGAAGCGGTCGTAGGCATCGAGGTCGAAGAACATGAGATAAGCATCACTTTCTGCGCCCCATGAACCATGACTGCGATAACCGGCACGGTCGCTTTCGAAAAGCATCGCCTTTCCGCCGAGCACCCACTTGCCGTTGCTGTCGCTATATCCACTGTTGGTCAGGTTGTGCATCTCCTTGCCGTCGGCTTTCACCAGTGCGATATCGGTATTGTTCCATCCGCCGTTGCCTATGTAGCTGCAGAGGAGCCACTTGCTGTCCGGACTCCATTCAAACCAGATGTCGCCATCGGAGTAGGAGTAGTTGTACTTGCCGTCGAGCACGGTGCGCACATCCTTGGTCTTCAGATTGATGATGCGCAGGGTGGCACGGTCTTCATAGAAGGCCACTTCCTTGCCGTCCGGACTGTAGGCTGGATATTGCGAGGTCATATTGGTCTTGGTGAGCTGCTCCTCCTCCACATCCGTGCAGTAGGTGAAGTTCTTCTCCTTTTCGTTCTTGATCTTAGCCTGATATATCTGCCATACGCCGTTGCGCTCAGAGGCATAGACGAGACTTCTGCCGTCTGGCGAGAAACTCACGTTGCGCTCCTGCTGCGGTGTGTCGGTGATGCGCTTGGTGGTCTTGTATTCGGTGGATGTCACATATACATCGCCGTGCATCACGAAAGCTACTTCCTTGGCGTCTGGCGAGAGGGCTATCTCTGTGGCTCCCCAGCTGCGCACCTGGCGTACGAGACTTGGCTCATCATTGTCGGCGGTGATGGAGATGTTCACCTTCTGTGGCTGTGCTCCCTCCTTCACGGTGTAGATTTCGCCGTCGTAGCCGTAGCAGAGGAGTCCGTCGGCAGAGGAGGTGAGGAATCGGATAGGATTCTTCTTCTCATGGGTGAGCTGAACGTCCTTGCCGGTAGCGATGTTGCGATGATAGATGTTGAAGGATCCCGCCTGCTCGCTCAGGTAGTAGAAGCTCTCACCATCGGCAGCCCATACAGGCGTGCGGTCTTCGCCCTTGAAGGCAGTTATCTTCTGGTATTTCCCGTTGTCGAGCATCCAGATGTCGCGAGTGATAGGCGAAGTATGATGCTTGCGCCACTGGTCTTCATATCCCTTGGAGTCGTGGTAGAGCACCTGTCCCTTGGCGTTGATGCTGATGTCTTCCATCGGGATGACGGAATAGAGTTTCGGTCTTCCGCCCTGTGTGCTTACCTCGTAAACCTGCGAGAATTCCCGGCTGGCAAAGAGGTTGCTCTCAGCGGTAGGCATGATGTTGGCAGAGAAGAGCACGTGGTCGTTGTCCTTGAAGGCAACAGGAATTTCGCGCTCACTGTTGGTGGTGATGCGTGTAGGTGCGCCTCCGTGTGCAGACATCACATATACGTCGAAACTTCCCTCGCGGTTGGAAGCGAAGGCTATTTTCTTGCCGTCAGGGCTCCAGATGGGGTAGGAGTCGTGAGCAGCATTTGTGGTGAGCTGTCTGGCTTCTCCGCCCGTGGCAGGAACGCTGTAGATGTCTCCCTTGTAGGAGAAAACGATGGTCTTGCCATCAGGCGAGATGGCAGGGTAGCGCATCCACAATGGGGCTTGCTGTGCCTGGGATGCGAGCGATGCTGCCAGAAAAGCAGCACTAAGGAATAGTTTTTTCATTATCACAAAGTCACTTTCTAATAAATTATTGTTGCAAAGTTATAGTTTTTATGTGGAATCACCAAATATTATTTTTATTTTTAAGCACGGATGTTACTTTTTTCATCGAATGTTTATTCTTTATCTTTCCTTTTTCTGTATTCTCATTTCTTGCCATCCCACTTCTCCAGTTATTGCATTGACGGGGAGTTCTGATTACTGATTACGATTACAGTTCGATTTTCCGCTGGTTCATCTTCGTCATTGTAAAGCATGAAACTTTCCTATGATGCAGGGGTAAGGGGGGGATGGGATGCATTGCGATAGCACCTTGTAAGAAGTACTTTAAATTTAGTTAAAAGTGGGCGTTCCCTCATAAAATGTGAAAACTCCCCGACTGCCACTTGCCAGTTATGAGGACCGGGCAGCCTTCAAGATCTTCGTCTTGGATGTCGGGCTTTTGGGTGCGATGTCTAATCTCAAGGCTTCAACGATAGTAGCAGGCAACAGTATTTTTACCGAGTTTAAAGGGGCGTTGACGGAGCAGTATGTTTTGCAGCAGCTCATTCTCAGGTATGAACCCTATTATTATGCCAAGGCCAACAGTACTCAGGAGATTGATTTTCTGCTCCAGGATGAAGAGGATGAGATTGTTCCGTTGGAGGTGAAAGCCGAGACGAATGTGAAGGCGAAAAGTCTGCGTCAGTTTGTGGCTGACAACCAGTCCAAGAAGGCCTTCCGCATCTCCATGAATGATTATAAAGAGGAAGAATGGGTTACGAATATACCGCTCTATGCGGTCAATGGGTTCGAATTTTAGCGATAGTACCGCCCTAACTATATAAAAATAGATAGTTAGGGCGGTACTATCGCATTTTTAATGTCCGTTTTCAAAAGTGAAACTGCCCCCATGAGATAGGGAAAGGAGATGGATGAAAACGTTGAAAAAACACCCTAGAACCATCTCTTCTTCATTTTCTTCAAGAAATCCTTGGTGATAGGGAAGCCGGAGGCATCACCTATTACGGAATCGATATGGCAGAAGGGACATTCAGCTGTAGGCGGCTCATCAGGGAGATAATCCGTGATTTCGGATGGCGAGAAGATTTCGCCGCAGCTGAAGCAACCGCACTTTTCAGACTTCTCTATCTGTTCCTTGTTGCTGAAGCTGCAATCGTGAGCTTGGCGGAAGATCCTGTCTTTCTCCTCTTCTTCTTTCTGCTTCTTCTCAGCCTTTTCCAGATAACCCTTGAATCGTCTTTGAAGATAGAGCGGCACATGATAGTGAGGGGCGAAGACATACAGCGACGGAACATGGTCGTGGTATTCGTAGCCGGGACCATCTATCACGGTATAGCTGTCATCCGTCTCATCGTATGGCAGTTCATCCAATCCCCTTTTATCCTTGACAGCCTGGTTTCTCTCCCAGATCCATTCGGTGGTAAGCGGAGTACCGACAACGATGGCAAGTTTCACCTCATCGCCACGATATACTTCCACGATGTCACCCTTCTTGAATCTAATCTGTTCTGCGTTTCTGCCTCGGAAGGTCTCGTCAGGATGACGGTCGTATGCAGGCAAATCGCAGACTCCGGGATAGTAGATGCTGAAACCCGAACAGCAGTAAGACCGGTCGGTCAGTTTTCCCTCACCGTCATACACTCTTTCAGAAAGACATTCGCGGTCGTAGTGCAACAGTCCCATTGGAATCTCCGAGATATAATAGCAGAAGGTATCCAGCGGATAGTCGTCTTCCTCCTTCATCTTTTTGCGGTAAAGGACATCCTGGGGCATCAGACTCTCAGCCTCCTCCAGAGTTGTGGTGAAAGCTTGCGGACAATAGGTGTTCACCTTGTATTTCGGATAATGTGAACGCTTCTTCTCCTCCAGCTCTTCTGTTTCTAAAACTTCGAGCTTGAAGATGGCAGGAACAGCCCGATGCTGTGGATGCTCAGTCAATTGCTTAAAATCTTCGTATGTCATAGGATGGCTATCTTAAGAATTTGTGAAAGTCAATTATGGGTCTAAGTTCAGGGAGACCGTCTTCATCAGGTTCTATCTGATTTTTTGTAGTTCTCCTTCTAACTATATTTTTGTGGATTCTGAGTTGTCTAAGTCCCCCTTTTCCGTTACGATACTTTAAGGGATGATATTGGTGTTTCTTCTTGAATTTTGTACCATCGCAGTTGGTGATATTGATTTCCAGGACCAATCCTTCCAGCTGAAAGTCGAGCGGGATGTTGATGGCACGTCTTTGGATATCCATTTCGTAGAAGATACTTCCGTCCTTTTTGCAGAGCACGATGTCCAGATAGTCTGGCATATCAGGTATAGTTCCAGGCTCTGACATTTGTGGTCGAAACTCTCCAAACGCTTCCTTCACATACTCGAATAGTCCCCGAGTATATTTTTCGATATCCACCCCTATATATTGAGTATAGGTGTATTTGATAATACACAAAGACATTTTATTTACCATTTTATTCTTTCTTTTTGGTTATACCTTTATAATATAGTAATATGAAGGGAAAAATTCAAAAAAAGTGCTGGTATTTCTAAAAACGCCAGCACTTTTATTCTGCTCTTTGATATTACACTTTCTTGATGTCCCAATAGCTAGGGTGGGAAGCATCACGAGATTTCTTACCAAACTTAGCCTCACATGCATCAGCGATGTTGTGACCTCAATGACTGTACCTTTCTTCATTCCGGCACGATCAGCCTTTAATGTACATTTAAATTTGTTCATAATATTTGTTGCTATAAATTGTTGCCTACTACCTTTACAGCGTTTCGGTTTTCTCTGTATAGATATTTATGGAACTATTTTGTAGATTCATAAATGAACATAAGAGCCAAAACTATAATCCAGAAGATTACAATACAGATAATAATTTTCTTCTTCAACTTTTCTTTTCTTCTTTCACTTTCTTCTCTAATGTGTCTTTCTTCTTCCTTTTTTCTTGCTTTGTTTTTTAAAACTTGTCGTATTGGGACAAGACTTTTTCTCCTAAGGCTTCGCAGTACTGAAATGCTGTTTCTTCAATGGAAGTTACCTTATTAGGAATGTTTATTTCTTTCAAACAGCGATAGCCAAAGAATGCTCCATCTTCAATGGCAGTAATTCTATCAGGAAGTTTTACTTTCTTTAAAGCATTACATGCCCAAAATGTATCTTTTTCAATTTTTTTTAGCTTGTCGTATTGTGATAGGTCTATTTCCTCTATAGACAGAATAACATTAAAACAACCTATGATTATTGTTATATTTTTAGGGAAAATAATTTCTTCTGCCATAAAATGTAATGGGATGATTACTGATTACGATTACAGTTCGATTTTCCGCTCTATATAATACAATAACCCCCCAACCCGCTATAGCGAAAAGCAGGTTGGGGGAATTATAATGATTTCGCTTTCTTTATGGAAATCTTCTCTGCGTTTCTGCATCTCAGCGAATGAGAGGCGATTTACAAAGGATACTCCTCGAAAGCATAGAGTACAGTACTCAAATATCGTTCACCAGTATCTGGCAAGAGGGCTACGATCTTCTTGCCCTGGTTCTCAGGACGCTTCGCAATCTCAGTGGCTGCAAAGGCTGCAGCTCCAGATGAGATTCCTACCAGCAAACCCTCGGTCTGAGCCAAGTCACGACCAGCCTTGATGGCATCATCGTTCTGGATATCCAATACCTCATCAATGTATTCAGAAGAGTAAGTCTCTGGAATGAAACCGGCACCGATGCCCTGAATCTTGTGAGGACCGCTCTGTCCGCCGTTCAATACAGGCGATGTGGCTGGCTCTACGGCAATCACCTTCACGTTAGGATTCTGCTCCTTCAAGTACTTGGCGATACCCGAAATGGTTCCACCGGTTCCTACACCGGCTACGAAGATATCAATCTCGCCATCGGTATCAGCCCAGATCTCTGGACCCGTTGTAGCATAGTGCTTGGCTGGGTTGGCTGGGTTGGTGAACTGTCCTAAAATCACAGAACCAGGGATGGAATCTCTCAACTCCTCGGCAGCCTTGATGGCACCCGGCATACCGTCTTTGCCGCTGGTCAATTTCACCTGTGCACCGTAAGCCTTCACCAAGTTTCTGCGCTCGATACTCATCGTTTCAGGCATAGTGAGGATGAGGTGGTAGCCTTTCACGGCTGATACCAAAGCCAATCCTACACCTGTATTGCCACTGGTAGGTTCGATGATGGTAGCTCCCGGTTTGAGGAGTCCCTTCTGCTCTGCATCCTCGATCATGGCGAGGGCTACGCGGTCTTTTACGCTTCCGCCTGGATTGAAGAATTCTACCTTAGCAATTACAGGAGTCTCCAAACCCTTGGATGCTGAATATTTTCCCAATTCTACTAATGGGGTCTTACCGATTAAATCAGTAATCTGCTTATATATCTTTGCCATAACTGTACTCTAATTTTAATCATTAATAATTCACTACTCGCTACTTTACATACGTGAATGCCTCGTCGAGTGCCTCAATCAAGTCGTCGATATTCTCGATACCGATGCTCAGGCGAACGGTAGAAGGATAGATGTGCTGCTCCTCCAACTCCTCTGGACTCAACTGAGAGTGGGTGGTGGTGGCTGGGTGGATAACCAGTGACTTCACATCGGCAACGTTAGCCAACAATGAGAAGATACGCAGGTGGTCGATGAACTCCCATGCTTCTTTCTCGCCGCCCTTGATATCGAAGGTGAAGATAGAACCACCGCCGTTAGGGAAGAGCTTCTTGTAGAGCTCGTGGTCTGGATGAGAAGGAACGGCTGGGTGATTAACCTTAGCCACCTTAGGATTGTTCTCCAGATACTCTACCACCTTCAAGGCATTCTGTACGTGGCGCTCTACACGGAGGCTCAATGTCTCCAAGCCCTGAAGAAGAATCCAGGCGTTGAATGGAGAGATGGTAGCACCGGTATCACGAAGGATGACCGCACGGATACGGGTTACGAAGGCAGCTGCTCCGGCTACATCTGCTAATACGGCACCATGATAAGATGGATCTGGCTTGGCGAGGGTAGGGAACTTGTCGGCATTTGCCTTCCAGTCGAACTTACCGCCATCTACGATGACACCACCGAGAGATGAACCGTGACCGCCGATGAACTTGGTAGCTGAATGAACCACGATGTCAGCACCGTGCTCGATAGGGCGGATGAGATATGGAGTGCCGAAGGTATTATCGATAATCAATGGGATGTTGTGGCGATGAGCAATCTCTGCCAACTTATCGATATCAGTTACATCAGAGTTAGGATTTCCGAAGGTCTCTGCATAGAGAGCTTTGGTATTGTCCTGAATGGCTGCCTCTACCTGCTCGAAGTTGCGAGGATCCACGATGGTGTAGCTGACACCCTGTGTAGATAATGTATGAGTGATGAGGTTATAAGTACCACCATAGATATTGTCGGCAGCTACGATGTGGTCGCCATTCTGAAGGATGTTCTGCAGAGCGTAGGTTACTGCGGCTGCACCAGAAGCAACTGCCAAACCGGCTACACCACCTTCGAGGGCAGCTACACGGTCTTCGAATACGCCCTGTGTAGAGTTGGTCAAGCGACCATAGATGTTACCTGCGTCACGGAGTCCGAAGCGATCGGCAGCGTGCTGAGAGTTGCGGAACACATAACTTGTGGTCTGGTAGATAGGCACCGCACGAGCGTCGGTAGCTGGATCTGGATTTTCCTGACCTACATGCAACTGAAGTGTCTCAAAGCGAAGTTTCTTTTCTGTACTCATAATCTATGTCCTTTCTTTTTTAAAAATTTTACGTCAATATGTCCTTATTCATTTATATAAATATGTCGCCCAGAAATCAGATTGATGTTCTCTCTTTGAAAGACATTCTGATGCCTGTCTGAAAGTCATCATGTTGTTTGTTCTGATTGACGTTGCAAAGGTACGGCGATTTTCTGAGTTTAGAAATCGCACATGAGTAGTATTCCTGCTACCACGTTTGTGGTATTTGGGCGATTTTCGGCTAAAAAGGGGTAAAATTACTTAATTTGGCCGATTATTTTTCCTTAATTTAGCCATTTTTTATTCCCGAATTTGGCATTTTCAAAACCTTTACACTCTATAGACGTATGAAATTATAAAATCGGACATCTTAAAAAAAATCCGAAAAATGCTTTCTTTTTCGAAGAAAATTATTATTTTTGCAGGCATACATATAAAATCTTACAATCGAAAACATTAAAAACTGAATGGCTTATGGCATCTGTTGTTTCTATTATTCCTATCGTATTGCTGTTCGTCTTGATGCTCGGCTTCAAAATGGCAGGTCATAAGAGCGCCTTGCTGACGCTCGTGGTTACCGTGTTGCTTGCTCTCTTCGCAGCTTCGCCGCTGGGCATGATAGCTCCGGAACATGCGGAGGATAGCGTTATCGCCCTGACGGGATGGGCGGTGCTGGAAGGTATCCTGAAGGCGGTGTTCCCGATTCTCATCATCATCCTAATGGCTATTTATAGCTATAATATCCTTGTGGAAAGCAAGCAGATTGAGGTGATCAAGAAACAGTTTACATCGATTACCGATGATAAGGGACTGCTCGTACTGCTCCTCGTATGGGGCTTCGGCGGACTGCTCGAAGGTATGGCGGGTTTTGGAACAGCGGTAGCGATACCTGCTGCCATCCTCATCGGACTCGGATTCAAACCGATGTTCTCGGCTCTGGTGTCCTTGATCGGTAACACCGTGGCTACGGGATTTGGTGCCGTGGGCGTACCGGTTACTACGCTCTGTAACGAGGTGGCTGAAAGCGGATCGGCTTCGGCGGCACAGATTTGCGAGACTTCGGCCTTCGCCATTATCCAACTGGCACCTCTCTTTATCATCCTGCCTTTCATCATCCTGACGCTTACCGATAAGCACAATCTTATCAAAAATCTCATCATCGCTCTCTGGGTGGGAGTGATTTCCGTGGTAGTGCAGTTTGTATGCGGCTATTATCTCGGTTCGGAGACTCCTGCCATCATCGGTTCGTTGGCTGCCATTATTGCCATCATCGCATACGCCAAGGTGTTTGCCAGAAAGAGCAAGGTGCAGGATAAGGAAACTTTTACTTTCGCCGAGAGCCTGAAGGCATGGAGTGTTTACCTCTTTATATTGATATTCATCCTGGTTTCCGGAGCCCTCTGTCCTCCGGTCAATGCTTTCCTCAAGAGTCATCTGGTGAGTGCGGTTCATCTGCCTGTGCTCGACAGCACCTTTAAGTTTGGCTGGATTTCCAATGCGGGCTTGATGCTCTTCCTGGGTGCTACGATTGGTGGACTGATACAGGGATTAAGCCTCAAACGATTGATGTTGATTCTTGCCCATACCACAGTGAATCTGCGCAAGACAGTGGTGACCATCTGTTCGCTGATAGCCTTGGCGAGTGTGATGAACTATTCGGGAATGATTACTTCCATCGCCTCAGGATTGGTGGCAGTGACGGGTGATTTCTATCCTTTGGTAGCACCGATGATTGGTGCCATTGGAACCTTCGTAACGGGTTCTGATACCTCCTCGAATATCCTCTTTGCCAAGCTTCAGGCTCATGTTGCCAACCAGTTGGGTATGACAGGGCAGAGCACATTCTTTGGAATGGAGGGCGGTCAGGAGAACTGGCTGGTTGCTGCCAATACCACGGGAGCCACGGGTGGCAAGATGATCAGTCCGCAGAGCATCGCCATCGCTACTGCAGCCTGCGATATGGAGGGAAAGGATGGAGAGATTCTCCGTTCGGCTATTCCATACGCCCTGTTGTATATCGTATTGGGCGGACTGATGGTTTACTTCGGTTGCTGATATTCTTTTCCTTATAAAACAAAAAAGGGTGTGTCATAACTACATGACGCACCCTTTTTCTATTTCTATTTTTCTACAAGCAATGCTAAATCATAATCTTTTTCGACTACACTCCCTATTCTCCAAAATACTCTTTTAAATTTCCTTCTCTGCCCGGGTATATTTTTCTCCCTGCCCACGCAAGAATTTTTCCGTGGGCAGGGAAAAATAAAAGTGGGTACAGGGGAATTGCTTTCACATCGGAGGGTGTATCATGGAATTATGACACACCCTCTTTCTGTTTATAAATTGACATTTAGATATCTATAAAGCTTTTTCCCTTACAGGGCGTGTGGCGTACATGATAAGCTTTCTGTCTTTTAAGCATGTCTTTTCTCGTAAGCGAGACTGTGGTCGTGACGGTCGATATCATGCTTAGACTTGCTCTTCACCACGAGCCATACACCCGAGAAAACGAGCAGGGCTGCTATCGCCTGCATTCCCTTGAACACGGCGAGACCCACGATGACACTCACGCTCACCGATACTAATGGCTGCACATAATTATATACACTCACCACGGTAGGGCGCAGCGTCTTCTGTCCAATCATCATGCAGATGTAGGCCACGAAAGTGCCGAAGAATATCACATAGCCCGTCTCCCACCAAGTGCTCATCGGAACTTCTGCGAATGGAATGGCTGATACATGACCGATGGTGAATGGCCAGATGAAGAGCGTGGCCCAGAGAAACATCCACTTGTTGATGGTGAAGAGGGAATACTTCGACAGCAGATTCTTGAAGAGCGAGAGGTAGAGCGCAAAAGAGAGCTGAGCCGACATACAGAGCAGATCGCCCCAGATGTTGCCCACCTTCGCATTACCTGCCGTGGCACTCGTCAGGATGATGATGCAAGCACCTGCACAGCCCATCAGCACACCGAGCGCTTTCTTCCAGGTGATAGGTTCCTTCAGGATGAAGAAGGAGAGAATCATCGCAAAGATAGGCATCGAAGTAGTCATGATGCTGGAGTTGCTCGGAGAGGTCATGTTCAGTCCGATGGTATAAGAACACTGGTTGAAAACGAGGGCGAAAAGTCCTGCTGCAGCAAACATGAAGATATCTTTTACCGGTACGTGCTCCTTCTTGGTGAAGAGAGAAGCGAGCCAGAAGAGAATGGCACCGCCCAATACACGGAAGCTCACGAGGTCGATGCCGTCGATGCCATGGAGCATCGCATCCTTGCCTACGGGAGCCATCAATCCCCAGAATGCACCGGAGCAGAAAAGACACAGGTGGGCGATGAGAGGTCGTTTGTTATCCATTTTTCTTTATTTATATTAAATTAGTCGATATTTATCGTTAAAATCGGGTGCAAAGGTACTAATTTTCAAGGAATTTTGCTATATTTGCGGTAGAAAATTTTAAAATAGGAGATGTTCTTATGCAGAAATACGCTGATTATATCAAACAGATTGAGATAGACTCTCTCTGGAGTGGTACCAAACATATTCTTTGGAACCTCGACCGCCGTGTCAATATCCTGAGTGGTGTAAACGGCGTGGGCAAGAGTACTATATTAAATAAGGTGGTGAAGGGTCTCGCTGCCGGTGGGGAATTCCCGAGCCACATGATCAAGGGGGTGCATCTCAAGGTGGAGCCTGAGGAAGCCAAGTGGATACGCTACGATGTTATTCGCTCGGTGGATAGGCCGCTGATGAATGCCGAGATGATCAACAAGATAGACCTCACGCTGGTTACTGAACTCGACTGGCAGCTGTTCCAATTGCAGCGCAAGTATCTCGACTATCAGGTGAACATCGGCAATCGCATCATCGCCGTGCTGCAGAGTGGTGATCCTGATGCAGCCGCCAAGGCACAGAAACTGAGTGAACCGAAGAGGATGTTCCAGGATATAGTGGACAGTCTCTTCAAGGATACGGGCAAGACCATCGTGCGCACAGCCAACGAGATCCGCTTCGATCAGATAGGCGAACAGCTCATGCCTTATCAGCTCTCGGCTGGTGAGAAGCAGATACTTGCCATCCTCCTCACCGTGCTGGTGGAGGACAATCAGCCTTACGTGCTCTTCATGGACGAACCGGAAATCAGTCTCCACTTCGAATGGCAGAAGCAGCTCATCGGACTGGTGCTCCAACTGAACCCTAACATCCAGATCATCATGACTACCCACAGTCCTGCCGTGGTCATGGATGGATGGACGGATAAAGTCACCGAAGTGAATGATATCACCATCAAGTGAATTCTTCACTCATCACTCTTCACTTAAATTATGGCTAAACGTTTAACCGATAATATCAATTCCCTATACTTCGAGGCTGCCAACAGGATGACCTCGAAGAAGGCGAGACGTAAGATAGTGGCTTACGTCGAGAGCTATGATGACGTATTTTTCTGGCGGTCTGTACTTGGTAAGTTTGAGGATGAAACCCGCTATTTCGACATCATGCTGCCTTCACGCAACCAGCATCTGGACCGTGGCAAGAAGGCTGCGGTATCGAGTATGCTCAAGGGAGTGGGCAAGGATATGATAGCCTGCGTGGATGCCGACTACGATTATCTCCGACAGGGCACTACCGAGGCTTCGCAGATGATGCTCGAAAATCCATACATCTTCCATACCTATGCCTATGCCATTGAAAACTACCAGTGCTATGCCAAGGGGCTGCACGAAACCTGCGTGATGGTGACGCTTAACGACCATCGCATCTTCGACTTCGAGCATTTCCTGGAAGCTTATTCCCGTACGATATGGCCCCTCTTCGTTTGGCACATGCTTTTCTACATCCGTTTTCGCAAGATGTCGATGCATTTGGATATGGCTGAGTTTGACAAGGTGATCGTGCTGCCATCCGTACGAATCAGAGATCCTCAATGGGCGATAGACTATCTCGCCAAGAAGGTGAAGGCAAAGCTCTTCCAACTGGAGCGTCATTTCCCGAAGCACAAGGTCTATCTTTCCGAGATGGAAACTTATCTTCGCAACCTCGGGGTAACTGAGACCAATACCTATTTATATATACAGGGTCATCATCTCTTCGACCTGGTGGTGAGTCCCATCGTGCAGAGTGTATGTGATGCCCTGCGCAATGACCGCGAGAATGAAATCCGCGACCGTGCCCTCCATTCCGAGCAGGCTCGCACCGAAATGGCTTGCTATGAGAACAGCTTGGGCAAAGTGAAAATGATGATGAAGAAGAACACCTTCTACCAGTTCTCACCGGAATTCCAGAAGATACAGGCGGATATTGAGGAGTATTTGAAAAGGTAAAAAAGATTTTTAAAGGTAAAAAGGTAAAAAAGTAAAAAGGTAAAAAGAGCCTGGCGGGATGTCATCTGCCTGCTTTCTTTTTACTTTTTTACCTTTTTACTTTTTTACCTTTTTACTTTTTTACCTTTAAATTTATACGTATGTTTCCAGGAACTTCAGCGTTCCTTCTACCTTCAAAGTCTGGGTACTGGCTGGCACTACGATACTTTCGCCGCCCTGGAGCGTAATCTCATTACCCTCGTTGTCGGTTATCTTTGCCTTGCCCTTCAGATCGATCAGAATCACGAAACTATCCAGTTCGGAATAGTCGAGCGTCATAGGCTCATCGAGATCATACACGGCGGTGGTGAAGTATGGACACTCTATCATGCCTACACCCTCGTTCTTCATCGGAGTATAATGCTGGCGATAGTCTGCCTGCACGTTATAGTCGATGCACTCGGCAGCCTCCTTGGTGTGGAGCTGGCGATAGTTGCCGTCCTTGTCCTTGCGCTTGTAGTCGTAGATGCGGTAGGTCACATCGCTGGTCTGCTGGATTTCAGTCACGAAACAACCAGTGCCGATGGCATGAATTCTGCCTGCAGGAATAAAGAAGCAGTCGCCTTCCTTCACGTCATACTGAGCCAGTGCATCCGTGATGGTATCATTCTCCACCATCTCCTTGTACTGCTCTGGTGTAATCTGCATCTTCAAGCCATTATAGAGTTTTGCGCCCGGTTCGCTTGGCAGTGCATACCACATCTCGGTCTTACCATGCTTCTTGCCCTGCTTGTGGGCAATCTCATCATTAGGATGCACCTGGATAGAGAGGTCGCTGTTGGCGTCAATAAACTTGATGAGCAATGGAAATTCATTTCCGAAACGCTTGTAGTTCTCCTCCCCAAGGAAACTTCCCTTGAGTTCTTTCACTACCTCATTGAGGCTCTTGCCCTGCATCTCGCCATCAGCTACGATGCTTTCTTTGCCTGGTACTCCAGAGATTTCCCAGCTTTCGCCCACCTTCTCCTGCTTTACGTCGAGATGTTTGAAAGCGATAATCTTACTGCCACCCCAGATGGTGGATTTTAATAGTGGTTGAAATTTTAATGGTTTCATGTTGTATGAAATTTTATTTAGTTGATAAAAATGTGCATGTGCACTGAATTCTCCCAAGGCAATCCGTCGTGTCAGGATATCCGCTCTGATGGGGAAATGCCTTTCCGACTTTATACCTTATTATATATATAACGCATTTCTTTAGAAAACTACTTAGTTTAGTAAGCACTTTTGTTTCCTTTATCCGACAACTCATTCCGTATCTTAGTTCTCCTTCCAGAATGCCGGAGTAAAGATTACCAGCACACTGAAAATCTCAAGACGACCAATCAGCATCATCAGCGAGCAGAACCATTTAGCCAGGTCGGGCAGTTCGCTCCACGACATGGTAGGTCCGATTTCCGTACCTAAGGTAGGTCCTACATTGCCCACGCAACTCAGCGTGATGGTGATGGCATTGGTATTGTCGATGCCCATCGCAATCATCGTGAAGGAGATGACCAGACAGATGATGAGATAGGTGGTGAGGAAGGCGAGCAGGGTGACACGCTTCTGCATCGGCACGTTGATACCGTCTATCTTCAGTGGTAGCACGGCATTCGGATGCAGAATCTGACGGAACTCATTCTTTACCATTCTCACGAGCATCACGCCACGGATACATTTCAGTCCACCGCTTGTACTGCCCGAGCACGCTCCGAAGAACATACATGTAGCCAGGATAACCCAGGTGACATGAGGCCAGAGGGCGGCATCATCATCGAAGAGACCTGTGGTGGTGATAAACGAAACCACCTGAAATACGGCGCTGCGGAAGGCATGCTCCAGGTCGTAATTGCGCAGCGTAACCAGTTCTATCATGATGAAGGCGGTGAATGCCGAGACAAACAGGGCATAGAACTTGAATTCTGAATTCTTGAACAGATCCTTGATCTTGAACTTGATGACTGCTGAATAGAGCAGCGTGAAATTCACGCCCGAAAGGAAACAGAAGAAAGCACAGATGTATTCTACTGCCGGCGAATGGAAAAACTCAGTACTGCTGTTGTGAGTAGAGAAACCTCCCGTAGCCGTGGTGGTCATCGCGTAGTTGAAACTGTCGAAGAGATTCATTCCCGCTATATAATAGGAGAGGATGCAGGCGATGGTGAGCACCAGGTAGACACTCCAGATCCATTTGGCAGAGGTGGAGAGACGGGGATGCAACTTAGACTTGATGGGTCCCGTGGCCTCTGCCGCAAACACCTTGGTCTGTCCTCCGACAAGCGAAGGCAGCAGGGCGATGGTGAAGAACACGATTCCTAATCCGCCTATCCACTGGGTGAGCGACCGCCAGAAGAGCAGTCCGTGGGGGAAACATTCCACATCGTCGAGGATGGTGGCTCCCGTAGTGGTAAATCCCGACATCGTCTCGAAGTAGGCATCCGTAAAACTGTGGATGTAACCGCTGATTATGAAGGGCAGCGTGCCGAAGAGACTGAAGACAATCCAGGAGAGCGAAACCACGAGGTAGGCATCACGGCGCGACATTGTATTGTCGGCTCCATGACCTCTCCATTTCAATATCAGTCCGCCTCCGATGGTGGTAAGTGTAGCCACGATGAAGGCAAAGATGTCGTCCTGCTGATAGTAGAGAGCTACCAGCAGACTGATGAAGAGCAGGAATGCCTCGATGAAGAGGAGCTGTCCTAAGATCTTATATATCAGTTTACTGTTTATCATATAAAGTACTTCTCAATTTTCTTCATGTTGATGTTGTGGCAGAATACCATCACGGAGTCGCCCGGTTCTATCTGTGTATGTCCGGAAACGAGCATTCCCTCGCCCTTGCGCACCAGTCCACCGATGGTTACACCGATAGGCATGCCGAGGTCTTTCACTGGTTTCTTGGTTACCTTCGAATCCTCCTTGGCGATAAACTCAGCCACATCGGCATTGGCACTCATGAGGAAGCGCACGTTCATCACGTCGGCATCGAGCATCATCTGGTAGATATAGCTTGCTGCTATCGCCTTCTTATTGATGATGGTACCGATATCGAGACTCTCAGCCATGCTCACGTAATCCACGTTTTCCACCGCAGCCACGGTCTTTCTCACTCCCAGTCGCTTGGCGGTGAGGCAGGCAAGGATATTGGTTTCGGCATTGCCGGTGAGTGCAACGAAAGCCTGAGTGCTCCTGATGCCCTCCTCGGTAAGCAGCGGAATATCGCGACCGTCGCCATGAATGATGAGCGTCTTCCGATCGTCGAGGATGTCATTGAGATATTCACATCTGTGTTCATCTATCTCGATGATTTTGGTCTCCATATACTCCGGCATCTTCTTCACGGCTCTCACGGCAGTACGTCCACCGCCCATGACCATCACGTTCTTCACATCCACATAATGCTCCTTGCCCACAATCTTGCGGATGTATGGGATATAGTTGCGTGTAGTCATGAAGTAAGCCAGGTCGTAGAGCTTCAGTTCATCATAACCGCCCGGGATGATGGTTTCGCTGCCTCGCTTGATGGCCACCACATGGTAAGGGTCGTTGGGACCGCTGATGTCCTTGAGCGGCTTATTGAGAATTTCGCAGGTTTCGCGCAGTTTGATACCCAGCATGATGAGGGCGCCATCGTGCACATCCCATCTCTGGCGCACCCAACTCATCTTCAGTCCGTTGTTGATATCCACGGCGGCCAGCATCTCCGGATAGATCAGCTTGTCGATGCCCAGTTCGCGGAAGAAATCCTGTGCCTGCTGGTCCATGTATTCCGGATTATCCACCTTGGCAACGGTGCGCTTGGCTCCAAGTTTCTTGGCAAGGATGCAGGAAGTGATATTCTTGCTCTCCAACGGCGTTACGGCGATGAAGAGGTCGGCATCCTGTATGTCTGCATTCTGCAAAATTTTCAGACTGGTAGGCTGTCCCAGCATGGTGAGCAGATCATAGTCAGAACCGATGCTGGCGAGTCGTTCCTCGCTATCATCAATGAGCGTGATATCCTCCTTGCTTCTGGAGAGCAATCGGGCCAGATGGGTACCTATGGCGTATGCGCCTGCAATAATGATTTTCATTTTTGATTTTCTATTGTTTTTCTGATGGACTCATTGTCCAGACCGATGATTTCTCTCAGCTGGGCTACGGTTCCATGTTCTACAAATTCGTCTGGAATACCCATCCTCGTTATCTGCGGACGGTATCCGTGGTCGCTCATCCATTCCAGTATGGCAGATCCGAATCCTCCCTTTCTCACTCCGTCTTCGATGGTGATGATGCGGTCAAATTTCTTTGCGATTTCTTCGAGCAGTGCTTCATCGAGCGGCTTGAGGAATCGCATATCGTAGTGGGCAATGCTCAATGCAGAAGCTGTCTTCTTGTCTGCCTCAGAATTGCCTTTATTTTCATTTTCTATTTCAGCAATCACCTTTTCCACATCGTTTCCGATAGGTCCCAGGGTAAGTACCGCTACGTCATCACCGTCTTTCAACTTGCGTCCGGTGCCAGTCTTGATTTCCTCCATCTCGTTCTTCCAATCTACCAGCACGCCCTTGCCTCTCGGATAGCGAATCACATAGCTGCCCTGTCCCGGGAGCTGGGCTGAGTACATCAGATTGCGCAGTTCATGCTCGTCCATAGGCGATGCGATGGTGAGATGGGGTATCGGGCGGAGCGCTGCCAGGTCGAAAGCACCGTGGTGGGTAGGTCCGTCTTCGCCTACCAGTCCGGCACGGTCCAGACAGAGTACTACAGGCAGATTGAGCAGCGCCATGTCGTGGATGATATTATCATAGGCTCTCTGTGCAAACGAACTGTAGATATTGCAGAAAGGTTGTAGTCCGTCCTTCGCCATACCGGCAGAGAAAGTCACGGCATGTCCTTCTGCGATACCCACGTCGAACACACGGTCGGGCATCGCCTTCATCATGATATTCATCGAGCAACCGGTAGGCATGGCAGGTGTTACACCCACGATCTTCTGGTTTTTCTCCGCCAGTTCGAGCAGGGTATTTCCGAAAACATCCTGGAATTTAGGAGGCTGGTTGCTGGTATCAGCGATGATACGCTCTCCAGTCTCCGGGTCGAATTTGCCCGGCGCATGCCAGATGGTGGCACTCTTCTCGGCAGGTTCATAACCCTTGCCCTTGGTGGTATGGAGATGCAGGAGCTTAGGTCCCTTCATGTCCTTGAGCTGCATGAGAACCCTTACTACCTCCTTCACGTCATGACCATTGAAAGGTCCGAAATATCGGATGTTCATTCCCTCGAAGATGTTCTGCTGATGGCTGAGTGCCGACTTCAGTGCATTGTTGAGCCGTATGATGCCCTTCTTGCGGTCTTCATTGAGATAGCCCTTGGAATGGAGCCACTGTGAAGCCTTGAAGCGCAACTTGTTGTAGGTCTCGTTGGTGTCGAGATTGAGGAGATATTTTTCCATACCTCCCACAGCCCGGTCGATACTCATGTCATTATCATTCAGGATGATGAGCATGTTGTTGGGGGTGCTGGAAACATTATTGAGTCCCTCGAAGGCAAGTCCGCCACTCATGGCACCATCGCCTATCACCGCCACGGTATGCCTGTTCTCCTTGCCCGTCTTCTTGGCTGCCACTGCCATACCCAATGCTGCTGAGATGGAATTGCTGGCATGACCGCAGGCGAAGGTATCATATTCGCTCTCTAAGGGTGAAGGGAAAGGACGGATGCCGTGCAACTTCCTGTTGGTGCAGAAAGAATCGCGGCGACCGGTAAGAATCTTATGACCATAAGCCTGGTGGCCCACATCCCAAACGATGCGGTCCTCAGGAGTATTGAATACGTAATGTAGGGCTACAGTTATCTCGACTACGCCAAGTGAAGACGCAAAATGACCAGGATTTACGGCTACCTCGTCGATGATGTCTTCCCTCAGTTCCTTGCAGACTTGGGGAAGCTGGTCAATACTCAACTTCCTCAAATCGTCTGGGTATTTTATCTTGCTTAAAAGACTAAACTTTTCTTGATCCATGTGTTCAACTCGTGAATAACTCTGCAAAGATAATGCTTTTTTGCTAATCCTAATCATATTTATCCCGATAATTTCGGTTTTTCAGTTTTTTCTTTGTATTTTTGCACAGAAATGTTGCCTTTTGGTGGGGGAATTGCATCATAAAAGCATAAAAATGCTTTATAAAGTCATGGTAAAACATGATCAAGCAATATATTAAGGTATGATGATGGCAAGTCAATTGCAAAATAATTGCAAAAAATAAGGAAGACAGTACCCCAATCTATTCGTAAAAACGTAATAATAAACAAATAACACATATATTATGAGAAAAAATGTAATCTTGATGGGAGCCTTGCTGATGGCTTCTATGTCGATGATGGCGCAGACCGGTAAGGGAGGCATCTCTACCCAGATGATCCAGCAGATGGAGAAATCACAGAAGGGCGGTACTGCCGAGAAGGCTCTCTTCAATGCCATCGCCAATAATAATATCGACGACCTGGTGAAAAATCCAGCCAATGCTGCTGCCGTAGATACTCATTTCAGTATCGAGACTCCGCAGCAGTCTATCCACAACCAGTTGAGTTCCGGCCGCTGCTGGATGTTCAGCGGTTTCAATGTGCTTCGCTCTAACTTCGCCCTCAACGACAAGCAGGGTAGAGTGGTGGAATTCTCGCAGGACTATCTCTTCTTCTACGACCAGTTGGAGAAGGCCAACCTCATGCTGCAGGGTGTTATAGACCTCGGCAAGAAGGATATCGAGGACCCTCAGGTGCAGTTCTTCTTCAAGAATCCGCTCAATGATGGCGGTACTTTCTGTGGTGTTGCCGATTTGGCAAGCAAGTATGGTCTCGTACCAATGAGTGCCCAGCCTGAGACTTTCTCAAGCAACAATACTTCCAAGATGAGCCGTCTCGTAAGCAGCAAGCTCCGCGAGTATGGTCTGGAACTCCGCAAGATGGTGGCTCAGGGCAAGAAGTCGGCAGCTATCCAGGCTCGCAAGAACGAAATGCTCGGTCAGGTTTATCACATGCTGAGTCTTACTCTCGGCGAACCGGTAAAGGAATTTACCTATGCTTTCCGCGACAAGGATGGCAAGCAGGTTGGCGAGGCGAAGAAGTATACTCCTAAGAGCTTCTATGAGGAAACCGTAGGCAAGGACCTGAACGGTACCTTCCTGATGGTGATGAACGATCCACGCCGTCCTTATCACAAGACCTACGAGGTGGAATACGACCGTCATACTTACGATGGTCACAACTGGAAATACCTGAACCTGCCGATGGAGGAAATCGCTGATCTCGCCATCGCTTCACTCAAGGGCGGACAGAAGATGTATTCCAGCTATGATGTGGGCAAGCAGCTCGACCGCAAGCGTGGTTATCTGGCTACCGACAACTTCGACTATGGTACGCTCTTCGGTACTTCCTTTGGTATGGACAAGGCTCAGCGCATCTCTACTTTCGACAGTGGTTCTACTCATGCCATGACCCTCACCGCTGTGGATCTCGATGCCAATGGCAAGCCTGTCAAGTGGAAGGTGGAAAACAGTTGGGGTGCTGACAATGGTTTCTCTGGTTGCTTCATCATGACCAACGACTGGTTTAATGAGTATATGTTCCGCTTGGTAGTAGATAAGAAATTTGCTTCTGAGCAGTTGCAGAAGGAGTTCGATCAGAAGCCAACCATGCTGACTCCAGACGATCCTTTGTTCCAGTTGGAAGATTAAGTCTTGAAAAATAATAGGAGTATTCCTGATTAAAATAGAATGTTCTTGATTCATATATAAAAATGCAAGAGAAGAAAATCAGAGAGCGCATTATTTCGCTCGTCAATAAGGAGGTAGTTCCTGCCATCGGTTGTACAGAACCGATGGCTGTAGCATTGTGTACGGCAAAGGCCGCAACGACTTTAGGCAGACGTCCGGAACGCATCGAAGTGTTCTTGAGTCCCAACATGCTCAAGAATGCAATGGGTGTAGGAATCCCAGGCACGGGAATGATTGGTCTGCCTATCGCTGTGTCGTTGGGTGCCCTCATCGGCAAACCGGAATATGAGTTGGAGGTGCTGAAAGATCTCACTCCTGCCACGCTCGAACAGGGGAAGCGATACATCAATGATGCTGATATTGACATTAAACTCAAGCAGGGAAATGTCGATAAACTCTATATAGAGGTTGTTTGCCGTGCTGGCAGCGACATGGCTATGGCCATTATCTCCGGTAGTCATACACACTTTGTGTATGTGGAGCGCAATGGTGAGGTGGTGATGGATAACCGTGGCGGTCATGGTGGTAGCGATGAAGAAGAGGATGATATTCAGCTCAACTTCCGCCTGGTATACGATTTCGCCACTACGGCTCCGCTCGATGAAATCTCTTTCATCCTCAAGACCAAGGAGTATAATATGAAGGCTGCCGAGGAATCTATCAAGGGCAACTATGGTCATTGTTTGGGCAAGACGATGGACCGTCCTTTGAGTCATGGTATCTTCGGCAATAATATTTTCTCGCATATCCTCTCTCGCACCGCTTCAGCCTGCGATGCCCGTATGGGTGGAGCCATGATTCCTGTGATGAGCAATAGTGGTAGTGGTAACCAGGGTATCTGTGCTACCAACCCAGTGGTGGTTTATGCCATGGAGAATGAGAATACCGAGGAAGAACTGATCCGTGCCCTGATGCTCAGTCATCTTACTGCCATCTACATCAAGCAGAGTTTGGGCAAACTCTCTGCCCTCTGCGGTTGTGTGGTAGCCAGCACGGGCAGCAGTTGTGGTATTACCTATCTGATGGGTGGCGACTATACCCGCATCTGCAATTCTGTGAAAAACATGGTGGCCAACCTCACCGGTATGATCTGTGATGGAGCTAAACCAAGTTGTGCCTTGAAGATTTCCTCAGGAGTGAGTACTGCGCTCCTCTCAGCTCTCCTCTCTATGGAGGGCAAGTGCGTAACCTCTGCCGAGGGTATCGTAGATGATGATGTGGATAAGTGCATCCACAATCTGACATCCATTGGTGCTGATGCGATGAGAGCTACCGATGATATGGTGCTCGATATCATGACGCATAAGAGCTGCTAAACTTACAGAAAAGGGGATGAAATCGCCTCAAAATCCCTCTGTTTTTCTAAATGTGTAAAAGAAGTATCAAATTGTAAGCGTATTTATTGTTTTTGCTTACAATTTGGTACTTCTTTCTTTTTATGATTTGTCTTTTTGTAAGCTAATAAAACTTTTAATAACAAAATGTCACTAAAAGTATTCTATATGTTAGCAAATTGTTGTACTTTTGCACTCGAAAGATAACAAAGTGTAAATAACAATAAGTGTAATAACATATAGGAGAAAGTAACATGAAAAAGATCGAAGCTATCATCCGTAAGACAAAGTTTGAGGATGTAAAGGAAGCATTGCTTGCCGCCGACATCGAGTGGTTTTCTTACTATGACGTAAGAGGCGAAGGCAAGATGAGACAGGCTCGTATTTATCGTGGTGTCATGTATGATACCAGTAGTATCGAGCGAGTACTTTTGAATGTAGTCGTTCGCGACAAGAACGTAGAAAAAACTATTAATGCCATCCAGGAGGCTGCCCGTACAGGCGAGATTGGTGATGGTCGTATCTTTGTAATCCCTGTAGAGGATACCATTCGCATCCGTACAGGTGAAAGAGGCGACATCGCACTCTATAATGCAGAGCAGGAGAAATAAACTTTGTTGAATAGGAGGAGAGAGATTTTACAACAACCAATCTGAGTCATATAAATGATATTTGAAATCAGATAGCTGATATATCGAAAGATTGGGATAACAACAACACTTTAAAGTTAAAAGATTATGAGTGTACAGGATTTAGGTATTTCATTAGATACCGTGTGGATGCTCTTAGCAGCCATGTTGGTCTTTTTCATGCAGCCGGGATTTGCCCTCTGTGAGGCGGGTTTTACCCGCAGTAAAAACACTGCGAACATCTTGTTCAAGAACTTCGTCGATTTCATGGTCGGTTCTGTTCTCTTCTGGTTCGTCGGTTTCGGATTTATGTTTGGTAGCGATGGTGCTGGGTTTATTGGTATGCCAAACTTCGGCGACCTTTCTTTCTATCATGGTGATCTTCCTACTGAAGGTTTCCTGATGTTTGAAACTGTATTCTGCGCTACAAGTGCTACTATCGTTTCTGGTGCTATGGCAGAACGTACCAAGTTCTCTATGTACTGCATCTATTCATTCTTCATTTCATTGATTATCTATCCAGTAGAAGGTCACTGGACATGGGGTGGCGGCTGGCTTTGCAATGCCGATGCAGGTTCTTTCATGATGGATACCTTCGGTGCAGCCTTCCATGATTTCGCAGGTTCTGCTATCGTACATAGCGTAGGTGGTGTGCTCGCCTTGGTTGGTGCCATCTGTCTTGGCCCTCGTCTCGGTAAGTATCGCAACGGCAAGAGTACTGCTATTCCTGGTCACAACCTGATGGCTGCTGCCCTCGGTGTGTTCATCCTCTGGTTTGGTTGGTTCGGTTTCAACCCAGGTTCTCAGCTCGCTGCTTCTGGTGAGGTTAACCGTGTTGCCATCAGCCATGTATTCCTGACAACCAACCTTGCTGCTGTTTGCGGAGGTCTCGGTACGATGTTTACTTCTTGGATTAAGTATGGCAAGCCATCATTCTCATTGACATTGAATGGTATCTTGGCTGGTTTGGTAGCCATCACAGCAGGTTGCGACTTGGTTAGCCCATTGGGTTCTGCCATCATCGGTCTCTTGGCTGGTATCATTCTGGTATTCTCTATCGAGTTTATCGATACCAAACTTCATATTGATGACCCTGTAGGTGCAAGTTCAGTACATGGTGTATGTGGTATCTTCGGTACATTGATGACTGGTCTCTTCGCCCTCGACGGTGGTGCTTTCTATGGCGGTGGCTTCGGTTTCTTCGGTGCACAGTGCTTCGGTATTCTCTGTATTGATATTTGGGCTGCAGTCACAGGTGTGATTCTCTTCTGGGGTATCAAGAAGATTGCTGGTCTGCGTGTTGACAAGCGTATTGAGGAAGAAGGTCTCGATATCTACGAGCATGGAGAGAGTTGCTACAACTAATCTCCCGCAGATAATTTAGAGTTGTATTAACATTAAAATTGTGAGATTATGAAAAAGATTTTAGATATGAAAAAGATGAGTGTATTGGCACTCGGTTTGATTGCTTTTGCTCCTGCTGCTTCTGCTCAGGATGAGGTGGAAACTACCATTGCTGCAGATGTTGTTAGTCAGTATATCTGGCGTGGTCAGGATCTCGGCAACGTATCACTCCAGCCTACTCTTGGTATCGGTTATAAGGGTTTCTCTTTGACTGGTTGGGGTAGTGTAGGTCTTTCCAAATGGGATGACACCAAGGAGTTCGATTTGACTGCTGCCTATTCCACTGGAGGTCTTACCATTGGTATTACTGATTATTGGTTCAATTCTGGTGACGGTCGCTATTTCGAGTATGATTCTCACAAGACTTCTCATGTTTTTGAGGCGAATGTAGGTTATGACTTTGGTCCTGTAGCCTTGAACTGGTACACCAACTTTGCTGGTGCAGATGGTCTCAACAAGAGTGGCAAGCGTGCATATTCATCTTATGTAGAGGCTTCAGCTCCATTCAAATTGGGTGGATGCGACTGGACTGCTACCATCGGTGCCGTTCCTTATGCCACCAGTTCCTATTATGGTCACAAGGATGGTGTGAAGGGTTTCGCAGTAACCAATGTTGCTGTCAAGGCTACCAAGGATATCAAGATTACTGATACCTTCAGTGTGCCAGTCTTTGCACAGATTGCAGCCAACCCAAGTAGCGAGAAGGCTTACTTGGTTGTAGGTTTTACCTTGCAGCCATAAAGCAGGTTTGCTTGCAGTATCTGTAATAAGAGTTTAAGTTTTTATTATCTAAAGCCGATGGTCTTTCCAGACTGTCGGTTTTTTGTGCCTTCCCATTTCTCATTTTAAAGTCTTTCTCATTTTATCCTCTTTTCTTTCTTCTTTTTTCCTCTTTCTTGCAATTTGTAATATAAAAACAATAAAAACATATCAGATTGAAAGTATATTAAGTGAAAAGTATTATAGTTTGTAATATATAGATTAAAATTAATACAAAATGAAACTATTTCTTTTCTTATTCTATCAAAAAGTAGTAATTTTGCACCCAAAATATAGCAAAATGATATTTTAAGCTAAATGGATAGCATGAAATAAGCTATGATATTGTGTTATAAATAACCGTAAAAGAAAGGAAAGATATTATGTGTGGATTCGTATCTATCTTCAATATTCAGGAACAAACTCCTGAATTGAGACAGCAGGCACTCCGTATGAGTCAGAAGATTCGTCATCGTGGACCAGACTGGAGCGGCATTTACTGTGGTGGCTCAGCCATCTTGGCACACGAACGACTCAGCATCGTAGATCCAGAGTCTGGTCGCCAACCTTTGTTCTCACCTGACAAGAAACAGGTGCTTGCAGTGAACGGCGAAATCTACAATCATCAGAATATCCGTGCTCGATTTGCTGGCAAATACCAGTATCAGACTGGTTCCGACTGTGAGGTGGTACTTTCACTCTATCGTGAAATGAGACAGGATAGCGACTTCGCTAACTTGATTTACACCGATGAGGATGCCATCCATGCTCGCATCTGCAAGATGATAGAACAACTCAACGGTATCTTTGCTTTCGCACTCTACGATGCAGAAAGAGATGAATTCCTCATCGCCCGCGACCCTATCGGTGTGATTCCACTCTACATCGGATTTGATACAGATGGTAAGGTGCTTGTTGCCTCTGAACTCAAGGCTCTCGAAGGACAGTGTGATCACTACGAGCCATTCCTCCCTGGACATTATTATTATAGTAAGACTCCGGGCATGAAGCGTTATTATACACGCGACTGGTTTGAATACAGTACCATGCTCAAGGAATATCATATTGATGAAAGCAAGTCTGCCGAAGAACAGATGGCTGAGGCAGAGATGGAGGATAGAAAACAGGCTGAGGCTACAGGCGGAAAAACTGCGGTGCAGGAGATTCATGATGCACTCGAAGCTTCTGTCAAGCGCCAGTTGATGAGCGATGTTCCTTACGGCGTACTCCTCAGTGGTGGTCTCGATTCATCTGTCATCTCTGCCATCGCACAGAAATACAGTACTTATCGTATTGAGAATGGTGAACAGACCAAGGCTTACTGGCCACGCCTGCACTCCTTTGCTGTAGGACTGAAAGGTGCACCAGACCTTGCTAAGGCTCGCCTCGTAGCAGAGCACATCGGTACCGTGCATCATGAAATCAACTATACCATACAGGAAGGTCTGGATGCCATCCGTGATGTCATCTATTTCATCGAGACCTACGATGTGACAACCGTTCGAGCATCTACCCCGATGTATCTGTTGGCAAGAGTCATCCGCAGTATGGGTATCAAGATGGTACTCTCCGGTGAGGGAGCAGATGAGGTATTCGGAGGATATCTCTATTTCCACAAAGCACCGAATGCCAAGGCTTTCCATGAGGAAACGGTCAGAAAACTTGGTAAACTCTATCTCTACGACTGTCTGAGAGCCAACAAGAGTCTGGCTGCCTGGGGTATCGAGGGCCGTGTACCTTTCCTCGACAAGGAATTCCTGGATGTGGCTATGGGCATGGATCCAGCCTTGAAGATGTGTCCGGGCAAGACCATAGAGAAGAAAGTAGTTCGTGAAGCCTTTGCTGATTTGCTGCCAGAGGAAGTGGCATGGCGACAGAAAGAGCAGTTCTCTGATGGAGTAGGTTACTCCTGGATAGATACGCTGAAGCAGATTACCGCTTCTGCCGTGAGTGATGAGCAGATGGCACATGCCGCCGAGCGATTCCCTATCAATCCTCCACAGAATAAGGAGGAGTACTATTACCGTTCTATCTTCGCAGAGCATTTCCCAAGCGACAGTGCTGCCAAGAGTGTGCCAAGTGTACCAAGCGTAGCCTGCTCTACAGCCGAAGCCCTTGCCTGGGATGCTTCTTTCAAAAACCAGAACGACCCAAGCGGACGAGCTGTTGCAGGAGTTCACGAGAAAGCGTATAAATAAGTGAAGAGTGAAGAACGAAGAGTGAAGAATTCAAGTGAAGAATCATTCAACATTCAACATTTAACATTAAAATAGATAGTTATAAATAACCGATATAAAACGAACAAGAAATGGAAAAAGGATTGTACAGTTCAGCCTATGAGCACGATGCGTGTGGCGTAGGTATGGTGGTTAACATCCACGGAAACAAGAGCCATGAGCTGGTCGATAACGCCTTGAAAGTTCTCGAAAATATGCGCCACCGTGGTGCTGAGGGAGCCGACAACAAGACGGGTGATGGCGCTGGTATCATGCTCCAGATTCCACATGAGTTTATTCTTCTTCAGGGTATCCCAGTACCAGAAAAAGGTAAATATGGTACGGGTCTTATCTTCTTGCCAAAAGACGAGAAGAAACAGCAGGAAATCCTCTCTATCATGATTGAGGAGATCGAGCGCGAGGGATTGCAGTTGATGCACCTCCGCAATGTTCCTACCAACCCTGAGTGTCTCGGTGAAGCTGCTTTGAGCAATGAACCTGCCATCAAGCAGATATTCATCACCGGTGTTACTGACGATAAGGTGCCTGTTTTCGAGCGCACTCTCTATCTCATCCGCAAACGCATTGAGAAACGTGTCAGTGATCCTGATTTCTATATCTGTTCGTTGTCTAATTCGAACATCGTCTATAAGGGTATGTTGAGCAGCCTCCAGTTGCGCCAATACTATCCTGACTTGACCAATAATTATTTCACAAGCGGTTTGGCATTGGTTCACTCCCGCTTCTCTACCAACACCTTCCCTACATGGAGTCTGGCGCAGCCATTCCGTCTCCTTGCCCATAATGGTGAGATCAATACCATCCGTGGTAACCGTGCCTGGATGAAGGCTCGTGAGAGTGTGTTGAGCAGTGAGGCTCTGGGCGATATCCGTGAGATTTCTCCTATCGTTCAGCCTAACATGAGTGACTCTGCAAGCCTCGATAATGTTTTCGAGTTCTTCGTGATGAGCGGTCTGTCATTGCCTCACGCCATGGCTGTCATGGTGCCAGAGAGCTTCAACGACAAGAACCCTATCTCTGAGGATCTGAAGGCTTTCTATGAGTATCACTCTATCCTGATGGAACCATGGGATGGTCCTGCTGCCTTGCTCTTCAGCGATGGCCGCTACGCCGGTGGTATGCTCGATAGAAACGGTTTGCGCCCAGCACGCTACACCATCACCAAGAATGATATGATGGTTGTGGCTTCTGAGGTAGGTGTCATGGATTTCGATCCTACTGAGATTGCAGAGAAGGGTCGTCTGCAGCCTGGTAAGATTCTCCTCATCGATACACAGGAAGGTAAGATCTACTACGATGGTGAAATCAAGGAGCGTCTGGCTGCCCAGCATCCATATCGCCAGTGGTTGAACACCAATCGTATTGAACTGGAGAAACTTCGCAGTGGTCGTAAGGTGGAAAATGGTGTGGATAACCTCACTCGCAAGGAATTGGAATTCGGTTTTGGCGAGGAAGATATCGACGGTACCATCATCCCAATGGCTACCAAGGGTCAGGAACCTACAGCTTCTATGGGTAATGATACTCCGCTTGCTGTACTTTCCGACCAGCCACAGATTTTCTTCAACTACTTCCGTCAGCAGTTTGCACAGGTTACCAACCCTGCCATCGACTCCATCCGTGAGAACCTCGTGATGAGTCTTACCGAGTATATCGGTAGAGTAGGTTCCGGCATTCTGAACCCAGACGAAAGCAACTGCAAGATGGTCCGTCTGCCACATCCTATCTTGACCAATACCCAGCTGGATATCCTTCAGAATATCCGCTACAAGGGCTTCAATACCGTCAAGCTCCACATGCTCTTCGAAACCGCCAAGGGCGAAGAAGGACTGCATGAGGCTTTGGATGAACTCTGCAAGGAGGCTGCCAAGAGCGTGGATGATGGTTACAACTATATTATCCTCTCCGACCGTGGCGTGGATGAAACCCATGCTGCCATCCCATCTCTGCTCGCCGTAAGCGCCGTACATCATTATCTGATTGATGCCGGCAAGCGTGTGCAGACTGCCCTCATCGTAGAGAGCGGTGAGATTCGTGAGGTAATGCACGCTGCCCTCTTGTTGGGTTATGGTGCATCAGCCCTCTGTCCATACTTGACATACGCCATCCTCGACGACCTCGTAAAGAAGGGAAAGATTCAGGAGGATTATCATACAGCCGAGCAGAACTATATCAAGGCTGTGAAGAAGGGCTTGTTCAAGATTATGGCTAAGATGGGTATCTCTACCATCCGCAGTTACCGTGGTGCCAAGATCTTCGAGAGCATCGGTTTGAGCGAGAGCCTCTTGAAGAGCTACTTCGGAACAGAGGTGAGCACCATCGGCGGTATCGGACTTGAGACCATCGCCCGTGATGCCATCCGCCTGCACGACAAGGCATTCGAGACCAAGAAACTTGACTTCCTGCCAAGCATGGGACAGTTCCACTACCGCAAGGACGGTATCAAGCACGCTTGGAACCCAGAGACTATCGCTACTTTGCAGCTCGCAACACGCAAGGGCGATTACGAACTCTTCAAGAAATATACACATCTCGTTGACGATAAGCAGGAGCCTATCTTCATCCGCGACTTCTTCAGCTTCCGCAAGAATCCTATTTCTATCGACAAGGTAGAGCCAGTAGAGGAAATTGTAAAGCACTTCGTTACGGGTGCGATGAGTTTCGGTGCCCTCTCCAAGGAGGCCCACGAGGCAATGGCACTCGCCATGAACGCCCTCGGTGCTCGAAGCAATACTGGTGAAGGTGGTGAGGATAACGAGCGATTCCACTCTACACAGGATGGTATCAGCCTCTCCAGCAAAACCAAGCAGGTGGCTTCCGGTCGATTCGGTGTGACAACAGAATATCTCGTGAATGCAGAGGAAATCCAAATCAAGGTGGCACAGGGTGCTAAACCGGGTGAGGGTGGACAGTTGCCTGGCTTCAAGGTCAACGAGGTCATCGCCAAGACCCGTCACTCTATCCCTGGCATCAGCTTGATTTCTCCTCCACCTCATCACGATATCTACAGTATCGAGGATTTGGCTCAGCTCATCTTCGACCTCAAGAATGTGAACCCTAAGGCTGCTATCTCTGTCAAATTGGTGGCTGAGAGTGGTGTGGGTACCATCGCTGCCGGTGTGGCTAAGGCAAAGGCCGACCTCATCGTCATCTCTGGTGCTGAGGGTGGTACAGGTGCCAGCCCTGCATCCAGTATGCGTTTCGCAGGTATCTCTCCTGAAATCGGACTTTCTGAGACTCAGCAGACTTTGGTGAAGAACGGTCTTCGTGGACAGGTTCGCCTCCAGGTGGATGGTCAGTTGAAGAGCGGTCGTGACATCATCCTCATGGCTTTACTCGGTGCAGAGGAATTCAGTTTCGGTACTGCTGCCCTCATCGTTTTGGGTTGTGTGATGATGCGTAAGTGTAACCTGAATACCTGTCCTATGGGTGTTGCCACACAGGATCCTAAGCTCCGTGCTCACTTCCGTGGCAGTTACAAATATCTCATCAACTACTTCCGCTTCCTCGCCGAGGAGGTTCGTGAGTACTTGGCAGAGATGGGTTACACCTCTTTGAATGATATCATCGGTCATACAGAACTCATCGTTCGCAAGACTGATGAGGAGGTTGTTCCTGCCACAGGTCCTGATGCCGTAGAGCCAGAGGTGGCTAAGAGCATCATGGAGAAGGCAGACTTGCTCGACTTCACACGTCTCTTGCATCGTGAGACAGGACATTGTTCACTCTATCATACTACCGAGCAGATTCATAATCTCGACAATGTGCTCGACCAGCAACTGATTCGTGGTGCCCAGCGTGCCATCGAAAATCAGGAGGAGGTGAACCTCGACTTCGCCATCAAGAATACCGACCGTGCTGCCGGTGTGATGCTCAGTGGTATGATTGCTGAGAAATATGGTGAGACAGGTCTTCCTGATAAGACAGTGAATGTGAAGTTCAAGGGTTCTGCAGGTCAGAGCTTCGGAGCATTCTTGGTAAAGGGTGTCGATTTCAAGTTGGAAGGCGAGACCAATGACTATTTTGCAAAGGGACTTTCAGGAGGTCGTATTTCCATCCTTCCTCCTATCCGCAGTAATTTCTCTGCCGAGGATAATATCATCGCAGGTAACACCGGTCTCTATGGTGCCACAAGTGGTGAACTGTATATCAACGGTAAGGTGGGTGAGCGCTTCGGAGTTCGTAACTCAGGTGCTGTAGCTGTCATCGAGGGTGCTGGCGACCACTGCTGTGAATATATGACAGGTGGTAGAGTCGTCGTACTTGGCGAGACTGGTCGCAACTTTGCAGCAGGTATGAGTGGTGGTGTAGCCTATGTATGGGATAAGAACCACAACTTCGATTACTTCTGTAATATGGATATGGTGGAAATCAACCTCGTGGAGGATAGCACCTATCGCAAGGAGTTGCACGAGCTCATCCGTCAGCATTATCTCTATACCGGCAGTAAACTCGCCCGTACCATGCTTGATGACTGGAATCACTACGTAGAGGATTTCATCCAGGTAGTGCCAATCGAATACAAGCGTGTGCTCCAGGAGGAGCAGGTAAAGAAGTTGCAGCAGAAGATTGCGGATATGCAGCGAGACTATTAATAAAGTGAAGAACGAAGAGTGAAGAGTGAAGAATTCAAATGCTTTGCTCCTTATCTCTTCGCTTCACGTCATAAAATTAATAAATTAGAGGAAAAGGACAAGGTAGCATTCGGAAGAATATAGTAAATGGATGCGATGGAGAGATATGCACATGAATTCTTCACTCTTCGTTCTTCACTCTTCACTTAATTTTTCAAGATGGGAAATCCAAAAGCATTTTTGACTATACCTCGCAAGGAAGCAGGTTATAGACCAATTCACGATAGAATCCTCGATTTCAGCGAGGTAGAACAGACATTGAATAGCAACGACCGCCGTCAGCAGGCTTCCCGTTGCATGGATTGTGGTGTGCCTTTCTGCCACTGGGCTTGTCCGCTGGGCAATAAGGCACCGGAGTGGAACGATGCCCTCTACAAGGGCGACTGGGAGTTGGCTTACCGTCTCCTCAATTCCACCAACGACTTCCCAGAGTTCACAGGACGTATCTGTCCTGCACTCTGTGAGAAGGCTTGTATCTTGAATCTCATGGACCATGAGCCAACCACCAACCGTGAGGATGAGTGCGCCATTGTGGAGCATGCTTTCTCTGAGGATTATGTGCATGTTGAGATTCCAGAGCGTAATGGCAAGACCGTGGCAGTCATCGGTGCCGGTCCTGCAGGATTGGTAGCTGCCAATCAGTTGAACCACAAGGGATATAAGGTAACAGTCTTTGAGGCACGTGAGAATGCCGGTGGCTTGTTGCGCTATGGTATTCCAAACTTCAAGCTCAACAAGAGTATCATCGACCGCCGCCTCCGTCTTCTCGAAGAGGAAGGCATCGAGTTCAAATACAATCAGAAGATAGATGTCACCAAGTTGCCAGAGGGCTTTGATGCCTACGTGGTATCTACGGGTACTCCTACAGCCCGCGACCTGAAGATTCCTGGACGAGAATTGAAGGGGGTTTATTTCGCCCTCGAACTCCTCTCTCAGCAGAACCGAGTCCTTGCAGGCATGGAGTTCTCTAAGGATGAACTGGTCAACTGCAAGGGTAAGGATGTCTTGGTCATCGGTGGTGGTGATACAGGTTCCGACTGTATCGGTACGGCTCATCGTCAGGGTTGCAAGAGTGTAACTCAGATTGAGATCATGCCTAAGCCAGTAGAGGGTCCTGAGGATCCTAAGAATCCTTGGCCAAACTGGCCTCGCACACTGAAGACTACATCCAGCCATGAGGAAGGCTGTACACGTCGCTGGAACATCAACTCATTGGAGTTCCTCGGCAAGAATGGAAAGTTGACAGGTGTGAAGGTTCAGCCTATCGATTGGAAGCCAAACCCAGAGGGCGGTCGCCCATTGATGGTAGAAGCTGGAGAGCCAGAAATCATCAAGGCAGAGGCAGTATTCTTGGCTATGGGCTTCCTGAAGCCACAGCAGCCTGAGTTTGCAGAGAATGTCTTCGTGGCAGGTGATGCAGCAAATGGAGCATCTCTGGTAGTAAGAGCTATGGCAAGCGGAAGAAAGATTGCAGCTCAGGTAGATAAGTTCCTGACTCGATAATTCCCGGATATATTATCGGTTATTTTTAACTATAAGTAAGTGGTGGGAGGCCAGACCTTGAGATGAGGTTTGCCTCCCTTTTTTAGTATGCCATTACTTAGTAATACCTTCAATGATATTGACCAGAAATAACCATGACCAAATGACCACTGTTCTAAAAAGTGATTATTCCGTTCATGTCATAAACAATGAAAGCCCCCAGCTATCTCAGCTGAGGGCTTGCTTTATGAAAACATACTATTAATTTAAACAGTTGAAAACTTTTATTACGATTTGCTTGAACGCAATATCTTTCCTTTATCCCACACAACTCGTTATGCCGAGCGTGGTTGCAATTGCCGTCAAGAAACTGATGGCGATTTGAAGAATGGTCTTCCATGTGTCTGCTTTCATCTTACTCATTTTGATTCAATTTTAAAGGTTAAACTTAAATTCTTTGTGTGTTTCACAGGGGGTTAATTTTCCCTTCTACAGTTCGTTGTCCTCGCCGCTGCCGTCCTGTCCTGCGTCGCCCTTATTGTCGCCGCTTGGGTTGGAACCGGTGCCTTGGCTGGTGCCGCCGCTCTGCTCGGTGTTACCTCCTGCAGGAGTGCCACCGCTTGGGTTAGAGCCACCGCCATCTGAACCGTCGCCAGGAGTAGTTGGAGTGCTGATGTCCACGTTGGCTTTGCCCTCCTTGATGGCCTTGATGACTGCAGCCTGAGCGCTACGGCTGGCTACGAGGTTGAACTCTGCATCGGCAATGAGGTTACTGTTCACTGAGCGCATGGTAATGCTGTAGTTAATCATACTTTGTGTGTGTTTAGATGGTTGATATTTCAATTTCCCAGAAGCCCCATTTCTTGTCCTTATTTTGGTCGTTATTGATGTCCGGCGCCTGACACCAATCGAGACTCAAATGTGTCGTCTGTAAAGACCGACTTTCGGTACAAGAGAAGCTTTCTTTCGATTGCTGGTGCAAAGGTACAACAATTTGGAGTTGAAAACAAATTTTTCCGCTACAGATTTTTTAGGGGTGTTCGTAAGCGTCTGACTGATAGTGCTTTACAACGACATTTGGGAAATCAATTGCTGCATTTTGACTGATTTTGAAGAAAATGAAGGCTTGTGACTCAGAATTTTAGAAAAGCGGTCATAAAGGTCAATGTCATTGTTGGTCAAAATCCTTCGGGGGATGGGTCAAAAAGCCTATAGTATAATATAAATATATATTTATATTATACTATAGAAAAAAATGACCAATACTTCTTATAAATTGACCAACAATGACATTGACCTTTTTGACCAGAATGCTACTTGATAGGAGAATCATTTTTAATCGTTATGATCGTTTATGTTGTTGATTATCAATAAGTTATTTGATTTGAACTATTTTGTTAGCGACCCATTTATAAGTGCAATAAAGATAAAATATACTAACAATCAGCATCTGTATCTATTGTCTTCTCTATTCAATTCTGTAAAATATTCAGCCCAAAACTGCAAATGGAGGGCTTTTTCTTGTCTCTAAAATGGATGTTTTTGCCATCAAAATTGGACTTCTTATACCCCCAAAATAGCTATTTTCTGCTTTTACGTTAAAAAAAATAATAAAATTCGATATTATATAAAAGATTTATTATC
>OMAO01000110.1_pt1 | contig 60068 bp, 54 predicted proteins | sample 1644641 | NCBI WGS metagenome assembly OMAO01 (sample SAMEA103958120, study PRJEB25191) | human gut metagenome | biome: human-associated habitat [ENVO:00009003]; feature: intestine environment [ENVO:2100002]; material: feces | place: Germany | collected 2013/2015
CTCCCACCGAGGTATTCCGTTCTATTTTTGCATGGCTCGTAACTTTCAATTTACATCAATTCAATGGAAGTAACTTTATATCCCAACTTCTCCACAGCCTCACGTAGTTCGTCTTCGGGGATATCCACGCCGAATTTTACGATTGCTTCGCCCTTCTTAAAGCTTGCCTTGGCATTGACCTGTGCCATGCCATTCAGGGCATTCTCAATGCGGTTCTGGCAGTTTATGCAGGACATTCCTTCGATCTGAAGCTTTTTCGTTGCTACGATGGTGTCTAAGTGCTTCGGCTTGATCTTCACATCGCCGCCTCCACCGCAGCATCCGCCTTCTCCCTTGAAGTGCTTTCTGGATCCCAACACCGCAGTTACGATCACAATTCCTAATATACCGCATATGATATAGGTTCCCATATTTTCACGCTCCTATTGTTTTTCTTTCAAAAAATATACTTTCTTCGGAAGTATCTTCACTACATTATCCTGCAAAATCTCATGCCAATCAATGTTTTTCACGTCTCGTATAAATAAAACCGGTGCAGAGTGCACACGATCCGTTCAGACCTCCTGCCCCCACACCGGTTTTTCTACTTATTTCTAATTTCTGACATATTTCTAATTTCTAGTATAACGATTTCTAAATAACTATACCATTCACGTAGAATATTTTTTCTGAGAGTGTAGGATAAAAAACGTAGGCGTAGCGGGCTACGCTGAGGATTTTTATCCTGTGCTATCGGGAAAATAGGCAAGTGATATGGGGTAGTTAATTTAAAACTGTTATACTAGTATCCCAGGTAACTGATATTCATGTCCACGTTTCCGCTGATACCGGCAACCGATCCCTTGGAGGAATACTGCCACATATCATAACGGGTACGTGTATAGCTCGGGGATGCTGCATACTGTGCCAGCCAGATCTTATAGCTGCTAAGTCCCGGTGCATCCAGATAGGAATTCAGCCAGGTTTTATTAGCATAAATACCTGCCTTGTATCCGGAGTTCTGAATGGTCTGGCAGAATGCACGGCATACCGCCGTTCTTGTGGCTGCATCAATCCGGTCTCCACGTCCGTTACTTGCTTCCACATCAAGGAATACCGGATAGGATATATTATACCCCTTTACCAGACTGATTACCATAGAAGCTTCTTCAACCGCTTCCACTTCATTCACTGCCTGCGTAAAGAAATAAACTCCAACCTTAAGCCCTGCCTTCTGTGCACCCTGAATATTGCTCCTAAACTTCGGATCTTCGATCAGGGCACCAGTCGTTGAACCACGGTATCCACAACGGATAATGACATAGGAAACGCCACTGTTCTTTACTGCGTTCCAGTCAATATTACCATTCCATTTGGATACGTCAATCCCCATATGTCCGGATCCACTGTTCAGACTTCCGTCGCTGTTAAAATTATATTTTGCTCCCTGAATGACCTGCTCTCCGGTGACCTTGTTTCCGTTCTTATCAAAGAAATAGGTGCGTCCGTCAATGGTCTGCCAGCCTGTGTAACGGTACTGTCCGGTTGTTTTACTGGTTTTTAAGTAAAATTCCTTCTTGGTATAATAATCCGCATATTTGGCTTCGCGGAAGCTTCCGTTATCATCCTTAACATAAATCACCTTGCCATCTGTTGACTTCAGGATAGTGGTTGTGTCCTTCTTTGCCTGTTCTTCCTTGCTCATGGTGGGAGAAGGCGATACGCTTGGTGAAACCGAAGGAGATACACTCGGTGACACGGAAGGACTCGCAGACGGTGAGGTAGAAGGAGATACCGATGGCGATACGCTTGGCGTCGGTGTCTGCGTTGGAGTTGGTGTCACCTCCTGTGTCGGTGTCGCGGCTGCTGTCGGGGTCGGTGTTGCCTCCTGTGTCGGCGTCGGCTCTTCCGTTGGGGTCGGTGTTACTTCCTGTGGTGGTTCCGGCGTTGGTGTTTCTGCCGGAGCCTTCGACGGCTCTTCCGTTGTTCCTTCGGTTGCAACCGGCTGTGGATTTTCGTTTTCCTGTGTCCCGAGCTGTCCCCGCAGCACCACCGGATTCGTGGAATCCAGCAGCATGGAACGCGTCAGCAATAAGGAAGTACTCTTCCCTGGATCTGCAATCTTCTTCTTATCAAGAACCTCGTAGGTGTCCTCACTTGTTTCTGTTCCTTCGATGATGGTCTTCGTGGATTCTACCCATTCTACCGTATCGGTATTGGTCGACTCTACAACCGTCTGATTCACCTTGGTGTCCTCTGCTGCCACATTAACCTGGGATTCGGATTTGATTTCGTTTGCAACATCGACTTTCTTATATTCAATGTCTTCTTTCACGGTGATTATCACTGGATCAGAAGACAACACATAATCTTCATACTGCAGCGGAGAAACCAGTGTGACAGTATATTTACCGGATTTCATACCGGTAAGATAGATCACACCATCCTTGTCATCATCCTTTTTATTCAGCTCCCCACCCGAAGAATTCTTGATGTTCACTTCAAATTCCACACCTGAAAACAGCTTTCCGGTTGCTTCGTTCGAAAACTTGATCTTCATATCTCTCTGAATGGAGGTAATGTTCATGAAAATATGTACTTCTTCTCCGGCTGCTTTAGCATCTTCTTCCTGCTGCTTTTCTTCCATGAGCTGTTCCTGCTCCATAGCCGCCATCAATCTGGCTGCCTCTGCATCAGCAATTGCCACTAATCCACTTTCGCCAATGACCGGAATATCCTCAAGACCTTCACCTACCTGTGCAAAGGTTTCAATCTGCTCCTGCCTTCCTCTGGCATTAAAATAAAGTGTACCGGTTACCACAAGCAGGATCACCACAATAAGCCCTGTGAACATGATCACATGGTCCGTGGTTCCCAGATTCATAAACCACTGTACGGCTCCCTTCATTCCGTGAGCGCGTCTGCGGTGGGAGGCTACATAGGAATGACGATCATTCTCGTATTCATCGTCCTCGTCATAATCTTCCTCATCGTAGTCTTCGTAATACTCTTCGTCGTCTTCGTAATACTCGTCGTCATCTTCGTAATACTCGTCGTCTTCATAATACTCTTCGTCATCTTCATACGATTCTTTCTCTTCCGGATCGTATTCATCTGTCCCATAGTATTCCCCGTCTTCGTCTACCTCTTCATCGCCGTAATACTCATCAGAGTCCTCATCTGTTTCTTCATCGCTGTAATACTCGTCAGAATCCTCATCTGTTTCTTCATCGCCGTAATACTCGTCAGAATCCTCGTCTTCGTAATATCCGGTCTCTTCATCTTCGTAGTATTCTTCCGAATCTTCTTCATCCTCATAATACTCATCAGAATCCTCGTAATCGTCGTCTTCGTAATACGCATCCTCGCGGTAATCATCCCAGCCCTTACGTATCTTGCGCTGGCGTTCTTTCTTTGCTTTCTTTTTAAATAAACTCTTCATTCAAACCTGCCTTGTATTATTTTACTGATTTTCGCTAAATTTCGATAAATTCTTCTTTAAAAAATCCAGATATTCGTCTTGACATCTGAAGCGCTATGGTATATTATACCATTAATTTACAGTATGTACAAATCCATTTAATTCCTTTTCTAATTCTTTTGTAATAATTTGTTACTGGAACGAGGTACGAGCGAGCAGTAACGAAAGATTCGTAAAGTTTGAGCCGCAAATGTAAAGTTTATGTCAAATTTACCTGTAAAATATGTGAATTTTTGCAGAAAAGATTGACGGTAAAATACAAATTCAGATAAACTCTACTTAATCCCTTACCGCAACCCACTCATTTGAACAGAAAGGAGTCCTGCCATATGATGTATATTCATTACTGCAAGAACTGTAACCGCATTTATATGCTCAACGGCCATAAGTTAATCTGTCCCCGGTGTACGGAACCGCTTGCCGAGCTTCGTATTTCTTATCTGGATTATATCGATCTGAACCTGGAACAGCGTGCCTCATTTCTAAAATCCTGTGCTGACGAAAGCCAGTTGTGTAAATTAAAAACCAATTACCGCATGTACAAGTACAGCAAGTGGTATAAAGAGTTACAGGCAAATAACCCGGATCATCTTCCCGTCACCACACTGCTTGCCCAACAGGTCAACGGTGATAAATAAAAATCCCCACAAGAATAATGACCATTCCAAACAGCTTACGCTTCGTTATTTTTTCTTTAAAGAAGAAATAGCTGAGGAACATTACCATTACATAGCCCAGTGATTCAATCACAGGGACATTGGTAAAATCCAGCCCGCTGTAGGAGGCAATGGTCATAAACATGGAAAGAAACATGAGACCATAACCGCAAATGACATACAGATTCAAATATTCACGGAGCGGAGAATCATAGGTCTTCTCCGCACTTTTTTTCAATAAAACCTGTGCAAAAGAAGCTATCATTACAGAAACGATCAATATAATCAGATAACTATTCATTCTGCGCTCTCCTTTCCTGCTGTTCCCTGATGTTCTGCTGTTTTCTGATGATCTGCTGTTTCCAGATGTCCTTCGGTTTCCTGATGCTCTACGACCTGGTGATCCTCCATTTTCGGACGTTCTCCCGTGTTCAGCACGTAAATCCCAGCCATGACAAGTAAAATTCCAATCACCTTTCCGGGTGTAATCTCTTCATGAAAAATAAAAATTCCCCACACCAATGCCCACAAAAGGGTAATGGCCTTATTCGCATAGGCAACAGACAACTCAAACCGCTTAATCACCTGCTGCCATAGCAATGCATATACACCAAGCAGCAGTACCACAAGCCCCGCCGACAAAATCAGCTTCCAGTTAAGGAGCTGCCGAACCAGTTCTTCTGTCGTTCCGGCATCCTTCGGTAAAAAAGAAGAAGCCAGCTTCTGCGTGAGACTGGTGAAGCTGTAGATTAGAAATACAACCTGAAGCATCAGGAAATCTTTCCACTGAATTTTCTTTTTCATGGTCTGTTTTCATCCTTTTTCATTACTTATATTTTTTGATGTCTGGGGCAAAAAACCCCGACTTTGATACCTGTTTTGTATTGCTTACTTTGCATCATCACTCCAGGCCTGCCGATCCTGCATGCCCTGTAATGTAAATTTCGAATTACTGATTCCACACCTCGATTTTTTCATGCAATGTATCAAAATCATAGTGATCGACAATCTGTCTCATCTCTTCGAGATATTCATCAATTGTTTTTTCTTCCGGCTGCACATCTGCTTTCTGCAGGTTCTCTTCTGTATTCTGCGATGCAGTCTGTCCGGCCGTTTCTTTACTCACACGGTAGCTGCCAGACGCAAAGCATTCCGTCATAAAACGGTTGAACCTCGGATGATAATGACTGTAATCCGCATAATGGTTCAGATCACAGATAATCTCCTCACATGCCGGGAAAAAGTACACCGTCACATTATCATAAGCATTCAGTCTTTCGGTAATATAACGGTACTCCTCGAGAGTTGCTTCCAGATGATTCTCTTCCAATACATCATTCCAGTACAAAATACTGTACGGTGGGAAAAAGATCACAAACTCCGTATCCGGATTTGCCTCAATATAAGGGCAGATATTGGCAGAAAGATTGGCTTCCACCGGTGACACATACTCGTCCTTTGGAGTTTCCGTTTCCACCTTCTTGGGCTGCTCATAATTTTGCAGCACCCAGTCCTCATTGTAGTACTCTTCCGTCCACCAGCTTGCATAGATATGAGACCAGTTCGTCGGTTCAGGGTCTACCAGGGGACGAAGCACATACTGCAGAAGCACATCTTTATTCAGAACATATTGTATATCATTCAGCAGCTGATCGTCATAAAGATATTCCGGAATCGGATATTTCGTCTGTTCCACATCCCCGGTATAGGTAATGACATCCACGCCTAAAAATACCCTCTTAACCTCCCGTTTCTCTCCGTTCCACCTACTGTCAAAAATCAGCTTCATAATGTTGGACTGATCCTTCGGAAATGCCCCGCTGTAACTGAGCTTCGCTGTTTTCAATCCCATCAGTTCCTCAAACCAGTCGGTTTCAAAGTTGACCGTCATGGAGGAGCCCAAAATCACACTGTCATAGGGAAGGTGCTCTGCCATTCCCGGATTCTGCGTCAGCTGATTATCCACTACATAATTGAAATTTTTTAACGGCTTATGATAATGGAAAAAGGGATCCACATAAACAACAAGTGCGATCATCAGCACAAATGCTGTAAGCACGAACGTAATAAATAAGAGCAATAATTTCCTGTACCTTTTCGTATGACCGCCTCCTAAAAGTTGAAGTATAAAAACGTGCTGACTCCCGAGAAGGAAATCACACTCCACACAAACAACACTGCCGCAAGCAGAACCACTGCGGCGTTCAATCTGCACTTCTTTGCAATCTGCACGGCATTGGGGGAAACCCAGATGAACAGCAGGCATACTATGAGAAACAGCACCATCACATAAAAATAGCTGTCCGGCAGCCGATCCAGATGAAGTACTTTAATCACATACCAGAATTCATCCAGATTAAAGGCCTCTGCAATCGAGCGGCTCACCTTTCCGGTTCCGCCCGTCAGGAGCCTGCGAAGGAACTGAACCCCTTCCTTAACCGAGGATGCCCGAAAGAATACCCATGCAATATTGACATAGAGGAAGGTCAGAAGCACGCGTACTCCATGAAACAGTCTCCGAAGTAATCCATGGTTATTGGTATTGGTACAGCCTTCTCTGACGGTTCTACCACCAGCCACCTGTGCCTCTTTTCTCCTGCTGTAGCCTGAAACAGCACGGGTAATGACGTAAAGTGTGCCATGCATCATGCCCCAGACAACGAACTGCCAGCCGGCGCCATGCCAGATCCCGCTTACTAAAAAGACAATCAGGAAATTCACATACATCCTGAAAGCACCCTTCCTGTTTCCACCAAGCGGAATATACACATATTTTGTCAGAAAATCCGTCAATGTCTTATGCCAGCGCTTCCAAAAATCCATAATATTCACTGCTTTATACGGCGAATCAAAGTTCAACGGCAGGTCATAGCCGAAGAATGCCGCAACGCCCATGGCAATGTCACAGTAACCGCTGAAATCAAAATATAACTGCAGGGTGTAGGACAGCATTACAACCCATGCGTCCACCGATCGAAGTGCCGCCACATTTTCAAATCCTGCCGCAACAGCCTGTCCCAGGGTATCTGCCAGAATCACCTTTTTAAATAAGCCAAGGGAAATCAGAATCACATTACGCAAAAGCTTTTCCCACCACTCATCCCCGGTTTGTGCAGACCGCAGGGCGAGATCTTCAAAAACCGCCCGTGTCCGCTTTTTCTCTCCTTCTGTCAATTTTCTATTACTTCGCTGCTCTGTGGACTTTTCATCACTCCTCTGTGCCTGAAAATCCTCCGGCAGCATAGTCGGACCCTGCATCAGCTTAGGGAAAAAGCTTACATATAACCCATACTCACTCATTCCCATCGGCACAATATTTCTCCGATAGGTTTCCACCAGAAATGCAATCTGCGTAAACGTAAAGAAGCTGATTCCCGGTGCATCCAGCTCCATTCCCTGAAGCACAGGAAGCAGCCGTGCATATTTAAAGAAGCCCAGTACTGCCACATTCAGTACAATTCCGGCCCCCAATATGCATTTTCTCCTTCTGTTGAAATCATCCGGCACCGAACCGGTTTTTTCTACGGTCTTTGCTACGGTCCTTTCTGCGTTTTTTTCTACTGCCTTTCCCCTAGCTGCCTTCGGCTTCTTCGTCAGATCCCTGTACAGAAAACAGCCCCATGCGTAATTGACGATGAGGCTTCCAAGCAGAACCGGAAGACACTTTGGATAATTCCACCCATAGAAAACGAGAGAAGCCACAATCAGGCAGACATCTGCCCACTGCCTTCCCAGGTATCTTCTGCTCACCCAAAACAAAATGAGCACAATCGGTAAATATGCAAATAAAAAGGAAAATGAATTAAACACCATATATATTTTTCCACTCCGTAACAATCTCTGTCACTTCCGGATCTTCATAGATTACATAGCCATCCATCCTGGCCTTGCAAATCAGTCCGCAGGCTTCCGGCACCCGGTCCATCTGCTGATCCTCCCGGAAAACCAGATACTGACAGTATTCCTTACGTGTTTCTGTCAAAAGTTCTTCCATCGGAAGCACTTCGTTATTCTTAATAATGTCATGCACCGGCTGATAATAGCCCCACCGTTCCACCAGCATATCCCTTCCATAGGGCATACGGATTGTGGCATCATATTGACGCACAAAATGAATCATTTCATCCGGAAACAACGCAGTGACCATATCATCTGCATCTTTATTACCAATATAATCGCATACATGAACTACAGAATCCGGAATGTGATACAGATTCTCTGCTTTTGAGATATAGGTTCCATGATAAACGTATGTGCCAAGCAGAATGATACATGCCCCGATCACCACTGTTCCAAGCGTCCGGAAACGTGCAAACAGGGAGCACCCTCCATAAACCGCTGCCATTCCCATCGGGATCGTCCAGATCACGCGGTAATAGGTCTCCCCATCCAGGCCTGCTGCCACGAAGAGCTTCCGGCTCAAGGGAAAGAGGAATACCAGCAGGATCATAACCGGCGCATAAACAAATAAAGCCCGGATGGTCTTATCCTTTTCACAAAACAGCAGATAAATCCACGCAAGCAGGGAAAGCACAAACAATCCCCGGAGTCCTGTATACAATTTAAAAATCACAAGGCTTTCCATAAAAATTCCAAACATGTGTGCAAACCCTTTCCATTTCTATACCTCTAACCAGCTGATATGAATCCAATCAACCCCTGATCATATGTTTACATCCAGTCATTCCTGTCATAACTCGCAACTATTCAGATCCATGCAAAATTGCTTTCTACAAATGTTCCTCTCCATACAAAACAGCAATTTTATATAGTAAAGTGACCACATGCATATAACTTAATCTGTGATCAGCAACTTTATGAATGAAGTTCCAAAGCATTACCCTCTTACAACATCATATACAATATGACATAAATTCCGCCAAGCGCACAGCTCAGTCCAGCATAGATCAGATTCCGGAACCTGCGGCTCCGGATGGTCAGCAGCATCCCAAGTCCCATCGTTAATGCGCAGCTTAGTAATACTGCAAGGGAGCTGCTTGCTCCTGCTGCCAGATTAAGCAATGTAAGCAGAATCCACAAACTGCCACTATTCTCTCTTTGAATCTTCCTGTTTTTTCCTTCCGCATCAGCTTCTGCGCCCAAATCCAGCTTCTGCTGATTTTCACGCTCCTCTTCACGGAAAAGGCAAAGAAAGATCCAAAACACCGCGGGAATAATGAAGTTACCTGCAAAGGACTTTCCCTGCCAGGTACGCGTCAGGAAAAAGGTCTCCGTTGTATAAATCGACACATTCCCGAACATCTGCCAGAGTGCCATCAATGCCATAAACATCGGAAGCAGACGCTTTTTATTGCAGAACAGTTCACGCCCGATCTCATAATAAATCAGATACGTCAACGGAATCAGAATCAGGGGCGCCACACTATGCGCCATAATGGTTGCATGAATGCCGCACATGGTTCCGACATATGCCTCCCAGATGGGAAACAGTGCCAGTGCATGACGGGCATCCAACGGCATACTTACTCCGCGGTTCGGATCGATCCGGTACAGCGTATCGGTCTGCTGTGCGGTCAGCGCCTGTACCACATAATAAGCGTCATCTCCGTCAAATGAAGCCCTCGTAAACGCCATGTAAAGCTGGAATCCAGCAAGAAGCAGAAACAGTACAAGAAGGATCCTTCCTTCCCAGCTATCATAGGGAGCCCTTCGAAGCCATGAGAAATGATCTGTTTCCTTTAAGGCACCGGACAGGTTCGTTTTCCGTGTCTTCTTCCCCCGGTATATCCAGAATCCATAACCGGCTCCTGCCCCTAAGATCTGCAGAGCTGCATACAGAATCACCATTCTGGAATAGCCATGATAAACAGATAGCAGCATTACCGGAATTCCGACCATCTCCAAAAGCGCAAACGATAATAAATATCCAATTAACAAAGTCACACCTGCTGTCTGCAGCTTCTTTGGCAGATACTCCCGTCTGGGAGCCTTCCGGAATAAAAGCCCCAATCCCACAGGAATCACCAGAAGCCAGAATAGCAGACCTGAGATTTTCAGTATGATCATTCTTCCTCTCCTTCATCCCTAAGACAGTAAAGTTCATATCCGTTTTCTGCCACAACTAATGTATAATGTTCACTCAGTATATCTGCAATTCCATCATAAGGCTGCTCCGCCAATATCCATTTTGCTTTACAGGCTGCGAATTCGTCATGTACGGTATCCCTGACCTTCTGATTAAAGCTGCTATGCCATGCCTGAATTGCGAAATGCGGATATAACGGCACAATATCATTTTCCAGATAGACCTGCTTTACTCTCACTCCACCATAAGTCATCAGCAACGGCTTTTCCTCTTCGGGAACCAATGAAACAATATCATAATATCCTTCATCATATGGCGTATGATATTTTTCAATGTTTAAAAGCCAGCCTTTATAATAGCGGATTCCATAAATCAAAAATAAAAGGAATACAACCATTGCTCCGCGTTTCATCCATCTTATCCACCGGTGTTCTTCGCTGCTCATAAGTTCCTTTACCAGAAAAACAAACTGAGGAAGCACCACCATCGGATAATGATAATACAGGGAAGAGTTGATATATAAATACATTTCCACAATTCCGGCAGCTAAAAACCATCCGGCCAGTCCCGGCTTTTTTCTTAAAGCTGCGAGAAATAAGGTAAAGAAAATACTATAGGCACAAAAATATATATAAATAAAACTGATATAGGTATCTCTGTTTGCTTCCGAAATCCATGATGTTGTATCCGAAATATAGGTAAGGTTAAAAATAAATGTTCCATACAGCATATCCCCTAACGCGCCCTGTGTTGCAAAATACACTGCAAACGAAAAAAATACGGTTAATGCTCCTCCCAGAAATCCAAGGATATTCTGCCACAGATTCTTAAATTCCCGATACCGGATCAAAGAAACGGTAATTGCCAGTACCCCGGCAGCTACCAGCACACAGTTTGTCACCCTGGTATAAAAGCATACACAGAATGCCATCCCATACAGGAACGCCGCCTTGGGAGAATGCTGATGATACTCCTCATTAAAATAAACATAGATATAATAAGCAGACGCACAGATAAACGGAAGGCAATATTCTTCCGTCAGATTCGCCTCTCCATAATTCAGAAAAAGGAAAAACATGGAGACCAGAACAGTCCCCAATGCATATCCCGTCCTATGTAATCCATACTTCGCTGTTTTATACAGAAAGTACAGTGAAATCCACATGCACACAATCTGAATCAGAAATATGCCGTACTTCGTGCCAGTCAGCAAATATCCCAGCATATTAATAAAAAAGATCCACGGTCCCTTGTGGTCGAATAAATCACGATAAGGAACGGCACCCTTCAGCCAGCATTTCCCAATCGTCTGAAACTGTGCCGAATCATTTCCGTAGTATGTCGGGTAGAGCGGAGAAGTACTATATGAAAACAGGAATACAAATCCTGTTGCTATTACCAGCCAAAACAAGGCAATTCCTATCTTTTTCTTCACTTAAATTACTCCTTCAGGATGTTTTATTAAGGTCCTTCAGCCGAAACAGATACCAGTTATGGTTGTAACCGTTTTCTTCAAAAGTGGCTTCCGCTGCCAATTCATACCGGTCATTAATCTTCTCTGGATAGCCATCTCTTGCAATCACATAGTCGGTCTGTCCTTCTTTAATATAACGCTTCTGTTCCTCATATACCTCATCCATATGTATGGTCTGTGTCTGAAACCACTGACAGGTCGGAACAATATCACACACCGTATACAATCCGGCATCCAGACATCCCACATTCAACAGCGTCGGGTTCTCCGTCTGCATGACGATATCCCGGAACTGATACAGGAAAATATCTTCCCTCTTCACCTTCATAAAAAAGACATTCATGGAAACAAGTCCTACCACAACCACGCTCACAGCCAAAGATCCAATAGCAGGGATCCAGACCGGTATGCTCTTTTCAGGCTTTATGAAATGCTTTTCCAATGCTTCAAAAATCCAGCCAATCAGTGCAAAGCCCAAAACAGCAAATACCGCAAGCGGAAGTGCATAATAAGGCAGCTCTGATCCTCCAATATAAATTCCAAGGAACAGAAAAAAGGCAAGTGCCGGAACAAACAAATGGGAAAGAATCTTCTTTCCGACACAGAATGTTCCGAAAAAGAATCCCGGAATGAGGAATACATAATAAATAAGATTCTTCCATACCACATAATACAGAATCTTAGCCAACGTGTAAATTCTTTCTCCGAGAGAGGGCCCCTCTGCATTGAGATTGCTGTAGGAAAAAACATTAATATACACATAACCCCAATACCAGTAATATAACCCTTTTCTCACAGCAAAATACAGGATCCACGGAACAAACGGTATCAGCATCCCAAGCAGAAACCACAGACAGGCTTTCACAGCACCGGTAAACTTTTTCCGGGCCAGATAGGAAAATGCTACCATCATCATCCATGCAAAGAAAAAACCCAGTACGGTAAACTTGATATTAGCTACCATCCCCGCCAGTCCGCCGGCAAAAAGCAGCATTTTCACCGGCATTCCCCGTTCAGGATAATCCTGCTTAAAATATCGCAAACCCAGAAACAAGCCCCATATCAGAAAGGGAAAGCATAACTCCTCTGCCGATCCGCCGTAATAAAAGCTGTAAGAGCAGAAACAGACCGCAAGCACAGCCGGTGTCAGAACAAGAGCTGTACTCTTCCTGATATACAGGCATAAAACAGAGAATATCCCACAAAGATCTGCAAATGCAAATAACACCTCCATCAGGAATACACCCAGAAATGTTGTATGCGATACGAAATAACACAATCCATAAAAGAAATACAAATACATTCCCTTTTGATCAAACACATCGCGGTAAGGCATTTTCCCATGGAACAATGCCTTGCCCACTGAAAAATAACTGTTTGCATCATCCCAGTTATTACACGGATACAGAAAGGATGACCGGGTAGCAAGCAGCATAATGGCAAACGCTGCTGCCAGAAAGTAAAGTCCATACCATATCCTTGTCTTTTTACTCTTTATCATCCGTTTTCCTTCCCAAACTGTTCTTCCCACTCTTCTCTCGGGATTGCAATAACCGACTTCACACCATAATAGGACTCATAAAACATATTAATCCAATGATCCTTATCCTCTGTCAGATCCGAATCATGAGCCGTGCTGTACGGATTCTCGAACTGGGGCCGCAGCTGCGGAACGATCACCTCTGCATCTTCCCCATACTGCTGTTTTGCTTCAAGAATGAGTTCAATCCTCTCCTGATCCTCCCGGTTAATTCTCCATAAATTAACCATATTTTCAGAATAAGTAGTTAAAAACCACAGGCATAAAATCACTGCCAGGCTATACTGTAATGTCTTAACAAACAGATCCTTTCTGTCAAGCTGTACAATTGCCTGAATACAGGCAATCACCAGAAAAATACCAGCACCATAATGTGCCCTTGCTGTTGTCGGAGGAATCAGAATCAATGCATAGCTCGTTGCAAGTGCTGCAACAGCAAACAAAACACTGTAATTTCCACAGATCTCTTTCCAGTCATCCCGTCTTTTCTGCAGCATCCAGATCACCAGCGCAATGACCAGTAAAATCACCAGTTCCGTAAACAATCCCTTAACCGTCACGGTAATTTTATATAATCTGGAAATCAATCCAATGAATCCTGTAAAGTTCTCACCTTCTGTCTGGTCAATACGGTAACGTACTCCCGGACACAGGGCCATGCCCATAACACCGGTAAATACTCCAAGGAGGGATGCCGCCATAAAAGGCTGGAATTTTTTATTCTTCTGAATCCATACCACTACGATGGTGAAGAACAACGTCAGTAAAAACGCGCCCCCCGATGTGTTCTCATTACACCATCCGGCCGCAAGTCCAAAAAAGAAGCCTCCTATTACCGTCCCCAGAGGATGCTGCACCGGCTTGTCCCGAAACAGCATATGGCGGTACCAGACCAGGAATCCCATGATAATCACCATACCCCACAAATAATTGCAGGTGCCGCACAGCCACAACGTTGTTTCCCCGAACCGTACAGAATACCTCCATACAAATGTAATTACCAGAAACAATACAAATAGATCATATTTTTTCTTACCATGAATCATGGCATAGATAAGGAGTACCAGTCCGGTAAACATCAGACTGTTCACAATATTAAACAGCCATTTCCCCGGAATCAGAAACAGGCGCAGATTGAACTGCCCAATAATTCTGGCATTGTGATACATATACTCAATATACTGCTGTTTGATCAGCCCCCACAGAGAACCTGCACTCCGTGCTTCCTGTGCATACCCGTAATCATCTGTAAAATATGGCGTAAGGAAATTGTAAATTCCAATTGTAATCACACATCCGATCAGGATGAGATAAAAAAGTGTTTTCCGGTGTTTCTCCAAAAATTCTGCCATTCTCATTTCTCCAAAAACATATTTCTATCTATTTTCAGCTTTTCTTATTAAAGCTACTCCTTATATATCACCGTAACCGAGTTTAATTTAAACAGTCCCGCTGCCGATCTGTTCACAAGCGCTTCCGAGTCTACCTGAAGCCCCATTCCGTACATAGTTTTATTAGATGGTATGGGATTGGAATAAACAATCACATCCTCTCCATCAGCTGCGCTGTCAAGCTGAGAAAGTGTTGCCTCTCTTACCTTATAAACATCCCGTACAGTTCCGTTATATAACTCCTTCATAAGGTTATACGTGTATCCCTCTTTTATGCTCTCTTTTATTTCACTCCTGCAGATTATGCCGAATACAACTGAAACAACGAGAATTGCCATAAGTATTTTATTTATCATACCAATATGCTCTGCACTCCACTGTGCCAGAGTCATCACTGCAAAAATCAAAGTCATCTTTATGATCATATCGAATGTAGATACCGTCCGCGCACTATCCATGATGCCATGGTAACCCAATACAGCCGGAAAAGCTGCAAGATACTGTGTGGCCAGCATTACTGCCATCACCATAAACAGCTTTATGTGGCTGACTCCTTTCGAAATCATTTTCCTGCCCCAAATAGCCGTTACCATAAATACGGCAGCCAATATCAGAATGAACAATGGTTTATTAATTACTTTTGCGATATGTTCCTTCCAGCAAAATAATGTATCCCGCAAGGCTTCGCACACACCGTAACCATACTCGCTCATCGTAGAATCATTTCTTGCAAAATTTCCGGGTGCACAGGCATTCCACAATGCTCCTGCAAATGCTGTCAGAAACGGAACTGCAATCAGCTTTTTCTCTCTGATTTCATCATATGACAAGGCCAGTACAAGGAGCAGGCATGCACATTGTACTGCGGTTATCATCAGGGCACCACCGCTTCCTATTAGAGCCGTAACAATGCTGACTCCCGCCAGCATCCATTGCTTTCTTTTGTTTTGTTCTTCCCCGATCTTTAGCTGCAGAGCCAGCGTCAGTAAAGAAGCAGCCAGAACCCAGGTATAATTTACCGCTCCGGTATACCAGAACAGCAGCTCCTTCAATCCAAAGGTTTCTTCCATGCTTAATACAGCAGATAAAACCAGAAAACAAATGCTCATTGCAAAGATTTTTTTCTTACATATCGTTCTTATTGCCACATACAGTGACCAAAAGAACACTACTGCTCCGAATATCATCACAGCGTGAAAACCTGGCATCCCCCATCTCATATATGGCCTTACTGTCTGCCAGATAAAATTGGAGAAATAGGTTCCCTGCCATGTCATATAGTATCTATGCGCCGCGAAAAATGCACCTTTTACTTTCCCATACTCTTCAGCTGCGTCCCTTGCGCCGGCTTCGAAACTAAAATCATCCTCACACAAATATGTATAGCCTTCACTAAGAACAAACGGAATTACGATGGACAATATTCCTGCTACCAAAAAAATCCAGAGAATATATTGTACCCACTTATGCTGTATATAATACTTTCTTATATTTTCCATCCAAAATTCTCCTCTTCCTCATATAGCCGGTATTCATTATACCATTTATCCCTATTCTGTACAATTATTTTGTCGCCAAACGGCCGTGGCTTGACTCCTTTTCGATTCAATGTTACTATTTACAGGTATATTATTTGTAGATATATCAAATTATTATCATACACAAATCAAAGGAGACCAGAATAAATATGTCAGTCAGATATCACAATTTCGGTGGTGTGATTGGTTGGAATCTTCAGAAGTATTTTCCGATGCTTTCTTCTGACAGCTACCTGAAGCTGCAGCGTTCCACCAGAAATAAATTGCAGAAAGAATACATTGATTATTTCCTTTCTACCGGGGAGCCACCCATGCCCCTTGTTGTTAATCTGGAAACCATTAACCGCTGTAACAGCACCTGTTCTTTCTGTACCGCAAACAAAAATGCAGAAAAACGTCCCTATAAGCGCATGGAGGATTCCTTATTTTACAGTATTATTGACCAGCTTGCCGAATGGGGCTATACCGGTCACCTGACCTTATACGGAAATAATGAACCGTTTCTGGATACCAGAATTGTAGAATTCCACAAATATTGCCGTGAAAAATTACCCCACAGCTTCATTTTCCTGTCCAGTAACGGCCTGCTTCTTACGGTTGACAAGGTAAAGGAAATCATACCCTACGTAAATCAGTTAATTATTAATAATTACTGCAGAGACATGAAGCTTCACGACAACGTCCGTGAAATATATGAATATGCCAAGTCCCACCCGGATGAGTTTAAGGACGTCGAGCTTCTTATCCAGATGCGATATATGGATGCTGTGTTAAGCAACCGTGCCGGAAGTGCACCGAACAAGACCAATGATGTCAAAATCATTAAAGAAACCTGTCTTATGCCCTATACGGATATGTTCATTTTCCCGGATGGCCGCATGGGCATCTGCTGCTGCGATAACTTTGAAGCAACAACACTTGCCGATCTGAACAAGACACCTTTAAAGGAAGCCTGGAATTCTCCGGAATACCGGAAGCTTCGCAATGATATCCGCACCAGCCGTGCCGATTACCCCTTCTGTAAGTACTGTGACTTCATTGATGCCGGACTCCGTATGGATACGGTTGATGACACCTTACATCACAGGGAAGCTAATCATGGTGCAAGACAGTCCTTATTCCGCAAATAATTCTCTTAATAAAAACAGTGTTGCTGCACCTGGTGCAGCAACACTGTTTTTATATATGGATCTTTTCCATCAGGCCTTTCGAAGACGCATTGATTTTCCTGGCAAAGAAACAGCCCGATTCCATAATGCGGTCATAATCACCTTCGTTCAGAAATGCAGGACGCTCACGCTCCGGAGACCAGTCATCATAAATAAGATTTTGATTGATCACCTTGTCCCGGAAGGTACTGTGCATCAAAATGTTCTGGAAGAAAAACTCTTCTCCGACATGACAGTATTTTAATTCATGGATATAGCGCGGATTTTCCTTTACATACTGCAGAACATACTTCGCTGCAGCATCAGGAAGCTGGCAATACAGATACCCCTTATAGTCAAAATAAACCTTACGTTTAATCCCTAACTTCTTCTGGATTTTAATATAATACCATTCAAAATTTTCCCACAGTCTGCGATGCTTTCCACGCTGATTATATAAATACGGATACCGGTAGTACTGAAACCAGTATTCGAGATCTTTACGGTATTCTGATGCTTTCACATCCACATAATTCATAAAGATCTGGCCATCATGATCCATGAAAAAAGCTTCCAGTTCCTTATAGGGTCTTACCAGTACGGAATTACCCGTAATGAGATGATACCATTCATATCCTTTGGGTTCTGCCATTTTCAGCAGTTCCAGGAATGCCAGTATATGCTTATAGCTTCCCCACGTAATACGGTATTTCTGTATTACATATACGTTGGGATATTCCTGTAGCTTACGTCTTATTTCGGGCGAAAATTCCGCCTTCCGGTCCACATGGATATAACAGTCAAAGCAGGGGGCAAGAATTTTTACATTATTCAGCAATATATCAAAATCATTATAGGCTGACATCAACACTGCATGCGTATTCATTCTTTTACCTCTTACCTTTAGTCCACTTCCGCCTCATTACCTTCTTCGTTTGAGGTCTCATGATACTCCTGCTCGGTATTGACACTCCAGATGTTCTTTTTATCTTTGCTTCCGGTTAAAATATTCTTAACCGCTTCAAAGGAAGTAACCATAGAGTGGTCAATATTGTTGTAGCGATGCTGACCATTACGTCCAACACAGTACAGATTCTCAATCGAGCTTAAGTAGTCAACCAGCCTGTCAATCTCGTCATAGGTATCAAAGTAAGCAGGGTATGCTTTCTTTACCTTCTCCATATGAACATCCAGTACCACATCCGGGCTGTCGATCAGACCAAGCTTAATCATTTCACTGACACCGATCTTCGCAAACTCTTCCTCGGTCATGTTCCAGTACTCATCCCCTTCATTGACAAAGTACTCAAGACCGATCCATACCGTATGCTCAAGATCCTTAATCATATAAGGAGACCAGTTATTGTAAATCTGGAAACGTCCCAGCTTCACATTACGATCCTGTACATAAACCCAGCAGTCAGGAACAATATTGTTCACCGTCCTGATATTGGTTTTGTTTACCAGATTAATCTTCGGAACCAGAACACCAAGTGTCATATAATCACGATAAGGAAGGCCTGCTGCAATTCTTGCCGAATCCGCAGGTACATCGTTCATGCCGCCAACCAGATCTCTCACCGGCATGGAGGAAATGAAATAATCTCCTTCCATGGTGAGCTCCTGTCCATCCTTTTCATAGGTCAGGGATGTCAGCACATTATTCGCGTTCTTGTGGACTCTGGTAACCTTCGCATTCTTAATGATTGTACCGCCAAGCTTCTCCACTTCTGCTGCAGTCACATCCCATAGCTGTCCGGGACCGAGCTTTGGATATTTGAATTCCTCGATCAGGGAGGTGTTGACCTTCCGGTTCTTTACCTTGAAAAGCTTGCCAAAGAAATCCTTCAGGATTCCCATAATGGAAAGTCCCTTGGTTCTCTGTGCACCCCAGGAAGCATCGATCTCACTGGGATGACGTCCCCAGAGGTTCTCTGTATAGTACTCAAAGAACATGGAATACAGCTTCCTGCCAAAGCAGTTAATATAGAAATTCTCCAGATTATCCTCTGGCAGCTTATGGAACATGGATCCCAGATAGCTGAATCCTACCTTTATGGTGGTAAGCAGTCCAAAGTTCTTAAAGGTTTCCGGTTTTAAGGAAATCGGATAGTCATAAAACTTCGTATCAAATAAAATACGGGAAACGCGGTGTCTTGTCAGCATAACGCGGTCTTCCTTCTCAGGGTCAGGTCCCCCCTCAGCCACCGGCATGGGACGATGCAGAATGATATCATCATATGTCGGATGCCCCTGCATGGGAAGCATATGATCCCACCAGGCATTTACCTCCGGAATTTTCGAGAAGAAACGGTGTCCTCCCATATCCATACGGTTTCCTTTATAATTGACCGTCTTGGAGATACCACCGAAACAGTCACTTTCTTCAAATACAACTACTTCAATATCCTTGGATTTTGTAAGCAATTCATAAGCTGCAGTAAGACCTGCAGGACCTGCACCAATAATCAGGGCTTTCTTCATTCGGGATTAACCGCCTTTCTATCAAAGTCTTATTACATCATAACACATTATTCTGCGTCTTGGTATCACTTTCTTTTACAGTCAGCATACCAATCAGAAACGGAGCCGCAAATATTAACGGCAGGGCATATCTTGTACAATATAACGGACTGACCGCCAGAAATAAAATATTAGCACCGACCGGTATCGCACTAAAGAGCAGTTCCCACTTTCTGCGTACGATAATTCCCACCACATAGATCAAGGGAATCCACCACGTATAAAGTACTGTCTGAAAGAAAAGATCAATTCCCGGAAGCCCTGTCAGATATCGGTACAAAGCAGAAACTGTCTCCAGAACTCCATTGGGAAGTACATGACGGATATCCGCAAACACTCCTTCCGCCTCCGGAATATGATCATATGCATCCACGACCTCAACCGGTGCAAAATACGCGCCACTGATTGCCAGCATGGAATGAATATAGGAAAGCGGATGCCGGATTCCCTGACGGATCCACAGCTTCAAATAAGCTGTTATTTCTTCATTTGCAGCCTGAAGCCGATATGTAGCCTTGATGGGATCCGAACTGTGGGGATCATACAATTCCTCTATCCTGTTATAATCAAACACTGCGTCAGTTATTTCCTGCTCTGTTGGCGTCATCTGTTCCACCCCCCTGCATACCAGCCTGGAGGTCTGCTGAAAGCAGATACCCAGCATCTCCTGCTTTCCTCCCGGGTATATCTGCAGGATAGGATAAATAACCTTCGGCAGCAGAACCATCATTAACAGAAGCATACATACCGCATTCCCTGCAACAGCCTTCCGTTCCTTTTTCATCCTCTTATGAAACAGCAAACCCAGATCTGTCAGGACAACAAGATAGATTCCTGTTTTCTGTGTAAGGCACAACAGCACCGAAGTCAGCCAGAACCACTTCATTTCCTTCCTGCCATCTTCTCCGTGAAGCATCTGCAGCAGCTTCCATAAATACCAGACAAAAATAATCCCATGCAATGTATTTTTCAGCATCGTAGCCATATATAAAGCAACAAATGGCATCAACGCCAGAAAACCATAGATGATTTGATATGCTTTTCGGGGAAGTCCCCAACGCTTTAAGGCTGAAAGGAATCCCACAAATACCCATGCTCCAAATATCATCTGTAACAGACAGTAACAGAAGATTCCTCCCGCAGGATATCCAGCTGCCTTCCACGGAAGCATAATCAGGGAAAAAAGCACTGTCACAAAAACAGGATGATGGTCATTAAGCAATGCCACAACCGTTTCCTGCCCCTCCACAAAGCCGAACCAGACCGGTGATATTCCATCATAAAAATCATTGATCTGGTTTATCGTGTCAAAATTAACAAGTCCCGGTGCATAAATCAGCAGATATGGAAGCCAGCACAACACCAGACCGATCATCTGCCGGCCGGCAGAAAAGTGAAGTGTATACTCTTCCCGACCGGATGTTTCCTTCTTCTTCAGCACACCTTCTGTTATCCTAAAGCCTGCAAAATACAAAACCGTCCATAACAGTATCTGAAGAAACAGATAAATCACCTTTCTGCTTCCCTCCGGCACTCCTGCATACTGTTGATAAGCCGTACCTGCAAATACGGTAAGCACAGAAAGAAGAACCGACACGATTCCCTCTGCAGCTCTTTTTCTCTTTTCACCTTGCCATAAAACCATCTGTGATCTCATCTCCCATTAGTGTGCTTCTCTCCAGCATTGATTTATAACAGGTGCCGGGACATGTGAAATAACTGTTTATTTCACCATAGGCAGCATCAAAATAAATCTCATTTCCATTGATCTGCATACTTTCCATATTCCCCCGGTCATAATCCTGCTGCTTTATATAATACGGATCTGTCAGATGATGCTTTAAGAAAACACCACCATCGGTAATATACCGGTCCCAGTAAGGGCTGAGGCAAACTACAATGCAAAATACGAGTCCTCCGCACACAATACTGTAAAATCCTTTCTTTTCAGCAGAACACCATTCTCCCAAAGCAAGCATCGGCACGGCAAAAAGAAAAGCCAGACCATAACGGATAAAAGGCGCCATGAAGAACCACAGTACAATATTGATATAAATCACTGCTGCCAGAACCACTTTATCCCATGCTATCTGTGTTCTCCTGATCCTGCCATAAATTGCCTGTACTCCCAAAAGCAATGTCCCCGCAAGAACACTTCCCAAAAGCATCTGCTCATACCGTTCCTGTCCACTCCACCAGTACGGAATCCACTGAACCGGACTTAAATTCAGCAGCTCCACATCATACAGACATCTTCCCCATACCTTAATCCGGGCAGAATCCTCCACCAGATATTCCCGTGGGATCTTCCATGCCACGTGAAATAAGTCAATCTTGTCAAAAGGATATAACAGCCATCCTGATATAAGGAAGTTCCGTATCAGGAAAGGACAGACAACCAGTATTCCACTCAGCAGGAAGAACACAATGGTTTTCCACTGCCTGTCCCTGAGCAGGCATACCGCAGGATATATTGCAAGAAGCACAATAAGACACGCCGAAAACTTCATTGTTGCCACGAAAACAGCCACTACAGAAAGCAGTGAATAAAAGAAGATGTCCTTCTTCTCCTCCAGATTGTCACACCAGGCTGCCAGAAGATATTGTACAAACAGCATCGTTCCAAAATCGGTGGCAGGAGACATGCTGCGTATCAGAATCACCAGAACATAGAACGGTATTCCCAGCTTTACACAATCTGCCAGATGCTTCTTGTGGCTCTTCCATCTTTTTAAGCCGTAAAATGCATAGATACAGAAAAGTACTTCCAGAAATCCTGTTGTCGTATGAAGTGACTGTCCCAGCAGCCATTTCATACTGAATACTGCCGCAAATGCCAGATAAGAACTGTTATACGCAAAATGCTGCTGCAGATTTCCCATTCCCTTAATCAGACCATATTCCTCGTAAATACGAATATTCTGGGCATGATAGATATTGGTATCCGTGTGGAATTCCCCTCTGGATGCAAAAAAAGCAATGAACAAAATGAAACAGAAATAAAAGAACCCCTCCCAGGAAAGCACAACGGGTTTTATTTTCTTCCAATACATAACAAGCTGTCTGCGCTGCCAGACCGCAGATAAAACAGCAAGTAAAACCAGAAACAGATGCGCCGGCATTCCTATTCCGGCCACACAGCTGATATAAGATGCAATTACCGTAGATACCATGACTCCAAGTACCGTAAGGAGACTGACCGGCGCAGTAAAATCTTTCTTACCACATAATTTTGTGCCAAGTGAAAACACTCCCACACCAAGCAAAAAGCATATTATGAATATGTAAATCCAGCTTAAAACTACTGTTATCATAGCTTCCCCTTTCTACGCGAATTACATACAGTATAGTAAAAAAGCATTTGTTTTTCAACCAAAACAAACGCTCTTTTCCTTTTCTTATTCAATTACCTCTGATTCAATTATTCTTCTGCTCTTCATGGTTAAGAATCATCCCGGCAAGCAGATCCGCATAAGAATCTCTTGCTTTATCCGTAAGATAGATTCCATCCTGCAGATATTCGTCTGCTGTATATCCGTCAATTCCAAGATTATCATATGTATTCAGAAACAACACCTGCTGTTCACCGGCAATATATTCACAGGTTCCCATATAATCACGTAAGGTTCCTTTTCCCTGATCAAATGTATTACTGTCCCCGATCATCCATCCATCTTTGTAAAACCTGCAATAGTATGGACTGCACAGAATAATTTCAGCACCGGGATATCTGTCTTTTAATGCTCCAACCGCAACCCGTAATGCCCCGGCATAGGTTCGGAAATCATATGCATATTCTTCATTGTTCTGCGGTATTCCATGCCGGAAATCATTAAGTCCATATGAAATAATAAAGTAATCTGTATTGGAAAAATCCGTTTCCGCAGCGCTCAAAACAGCCTGCACAGCTTCATCCGCAAATATCCCGGGATTAATTTCTGCATTCATTGCTTTCACCATACCAACAAGCCCCTGGGATCTCCACCTATCATTTCCCAATATCTCTGTATCTTCCACAGCTGCACCCGTTCCATCAGCTGTCAGACTGTATCCATGTGCTTTACAGCGCATCATACACAATTCCGGTATTCCTGTTCCGTCCGGGTTCTGTCCAAACGTCTCATCCCCTATAAATACCAGCTGCAAATCATAGCTTTCCGGATCAGGTTCCATGGAGGGCACCGGACTGTCCGACGGAAGCTTCTCTATCACCTCAGACAGCTCTGTTTCTTTCTCGCTTATCGGAGAAGGACTGCTTTTCTTTTGCTTCTTCTGTTCTTCCTGCATTTTTTCATAGACCGTATCACTTTCCGTTCTTCCGGCAGTTTCCGCCACCTGTATTCCCTGCTGACCGCATGCCGACAGCAGCACAATCCCCACAAGCGCCATTCTACAAATACGTCTACGCATCACACATCCCGATTTAATCTCTTTATAAATATATACTCCCTACTGCTTTTTCTTATTCTCCTAAAAGACGGTGTCTTCCCTGATCTGTTTACATACCGGAATTCTTATTATCCTCATTATAATTTATAATTCTTCCAAGCATACCGGCATATAAGGCTCTTCCCTTCTGCGTCAGATGAATTCCATCCTCGAGATAGTCATCTGCATTGGTACTGTCAATTCCCAGTGTCTGATATGCATCCATAAACAAGGTATCGAGTTCATTCGAAACGTATTCACAGGCTCCTTTAAAATCACTAATGGTTCCATAACCATTGCTCATCATATTCGCATCTCCCAAAAAGGCACCGTTTTTACCAAAGAATTGTGAATAACAGGGAGAACACAATACAATAGCAGCATTGGGCGATACAGCTCTAAGATTACCAACCGCAATCCGAAGTGCTCCCGCATACGTATGCATATCATACGGATCCTCCACATCCCCGGGATTAATTCCTCTTAAGAAATCATTGACTCCATATTCAATGACATAATAATCTACGGTTGAGAAATCCACTTCCTTGTTATCCATAATTTCACCGGCTCTGGTACCCTTAAAAATATCTGTCGGAATATCTCCCTTAATTGCCTTAGTGACTCCGATCAAACTTCTGGATGTCCAGTCCTCATTTCCTTCCTTCTCACCATATTCAATTGTTGCACTTGTTCCGGCAATTGCCATATTGTACACATTCGCATTACAGGCAACACCCGTAAGATAAGCAATACCGGTCTCATCCCGGTGATTATCAATGATACTGTCTCCAAGGAAAACAATATTCAGTTTGTCATCACCAAGCTTTTCAGTATCTACGTGGCTTACCGACTGTTCCGGATGGGGAACCACAACCTCCGCATCCTGAACCACAGCAATTTCCGGTTCCTCAGAAGGCTGCGGAGAAGCCTCTGCCACCTCCTGCCCGGCTGCTTCTGCTGATGGCTGCGGGGTATTAAGAATAATCTCTTCTCCCGTATCCGCATCAAAAATCTGTCCGGATTCGGTAATAATTACATTCCTGGCCTCCCCATTAATCTGTGGCAGCACCACTGTATTATCTGTCTGTGATGCAGTCTGTCCACAACCGGTCAGCATCAGCACTGCCAACATCATAACTGCTATTAATCTTTCTATTTTCATATACACACTCTCCTCAAATCAATATATGCTTATTACTTCTTTAGCATATCATTATTTCCAAAAAAAGAAAGAGCTAAAACAAATATTTATTTTTTTTAGGAAAACCTTAATAATTTCTTAACAAAAACCTCCAGACAGGTTGTCCTGCTGGAGGTTTTTGCATATCTAAACGTGTACATTTTTATCCCTTTTTACACCGCATATGTACACATCTAAAGATATCTGCGCATTAATTCTTCTTCGCCCTTCGGCTGATATGTCAGATAACGGGATGTAGAAGTCAGTGTTGTGATTGCTACTCCCCAGACGGCCGCCATAATGAGCCTTGACAATGTCGCTTTGAATTTGTTCATTTCCTTTTCCTCCTTTTTACACAGAGAAGCAAAGCAATAATGTCTATTGTTGCCCATATCTGCGTTGATATCTCATATGTTCCGGCAAATACGAACACAGAACAGACCAGATACCAGACCACGAGCATCGCAAAGGACATGATTTTGTTTTGTTCCTTCATCTCCTCACGGATTCTCTTGTTCGGATTTTCTACCGGCGCAAACTTCGCAAAATGTACAAACGCCGTTGCTACCCCTATTGTAAGGAGAATGTTCTGCGCAATCTCCGGAAGAAATAACAGCCCTTTCATCATTCCAAATGAAAGCAGATAGCACAATATCGAAACAAAGAAGCACCGCACTCTGGTTTTTGCGTGATATCCTCCGCAATAACCCCGAATACTCATGAAACACAGTAAGAAAACAACAGATCCAAAAAAATTCCGTAACGCAATTCCAAGCGCCATGATCATCAGACTTGTCAATGCCGTAGTTACAATAACCTCGATACCGAGGTAGTACAAATCCCAATCCTCTTCTTTAATCTGAAACTTACGGATAAACCTCATCGTGATTCTCTTGGCTAGAAATTCCGACACGTCTGCTTCCCCCTCCTTTTTCATTATTGTAACCGCAATTTTTTCATTTGAATAGCAGAATGTCAGCTTTTGCCCGATTTATGTCATATTTTTCTCTTGACAGCCTGTCAGAAGAAGATTTCAGCCCGAAACCAGCCTTCCGAAACGTTCAGATCAAATCTTCCCCCGTTTTTATCAACCAGCTCCTGAATACAGGAAATCCCAAATCCATGTAACAATGCATCCTCTTTGGTTGTATAATTATGCCTGAAAGGTTTTTTCATTTCAGAATCCTTCACCGTGTTCCGGACACTGATATACAAGACACCCCTCGTTTTTATGAGTACCCGGATCTCTGGATTTTCTTTGACTTCTTTGGCTGCTTCAATCGCATTATCCATGAGATTTCCAAGAATCATTGCCAGATCAAGATCCGAAATTCTTGTTGTTTCCAAAACATCCATATCAATACTGATATCAATTCCATTTTCTTTTGCAATCTCTTCCTTCATCAAAAGCAGGGTACTTAAAGGATTGTCTCCATATTTAAATTCTTTTACTCCATCCAGTTCCATCAGAAAATCTCTGGTATAATTCTGTGCTCTTTCATAGTCCTTCTCAAGCAGCAGCTGCTCAATGACTACCAGACGGTGCTTCATATCATGCTGTGTCTTACGGACCTTCCTGATATTTTCATACTGCTGCTTATAGGTCTGCTGTTGGATAATCATCTGTTTACGGAGAAAATCGCTCATTTTCTTCTGCTGCTTTCCCCGGTATGCATCATAGGCCAGCTGGAAGCTCATAAAGCACAGCGCGCAGACCATCAGAAGCAGCCACACTATCCAGACAATATCCGAAGTCTGCCTGTAAAAATGTACAAGAGTCTGAAACAATGTTGTACCTACGGATATCGTTATAAACGGAAATACAATAACCCACACTCCTGCTCTTTGTAATACCATGATTTTATCCCGGAAAATTCTGGAAAGAATCACCAATATGACCAATACGACCTTGGCAGTAACAATCATGGCAATCCGCAGAGGATTGCCCTCAGCCACAAGCACCGTCACATCTACATGAAAAAGATTCACGAAAGAGTTCACTGCAAGAACACTTGAACCAAGAAGGGCAACATTATATACTGCAATCAGAAAAAGCTTCCAGTACCACATACCCTCCAGAAAAAGCATGGTGTACCCGAAGGCAATCACAAAATCAATAAGAACCGTATATTGGGAAAATAATGCAAATTGATCTGAAAAACCAATACTTGCCATAAGCAGAAGAACCGCTGATACTGCTCCCGGAAAATCAATTTTCCTACTATACTTTGGCCGACAAAATATCTTTAAAAATACAATCCACAGCACCGATTCACACAGATTAGCCAGTATCTCCATTTAAGTCATCTCCATCGGATTCCATATAACTTCTCAATTTTTCAAGAAGCTGTTTTTCAAAATGCGGACTAACGAATTTCCTTATTCCATTACGTAAATAAACATTTTTACCATCAAACCGCTCTATAAACTTCACATTGACAAGATAACTCACCTGAACACGGACAAAACCATACTTTTCCAGGGTATGCTGAAGTTCATTAATGTGGTTTCTCACCACGATCGGCTCTTCATTATCCATAATAATGTCAATATAATGGCCATTCGCCTGCAAATAGTCGATATGATAAGGATCTACCAGAATATTCTTCTTCCCATCCTTCACAATGACATAAATAGGCTCTTCACGGCTTTCTTTCCAATATCTTCTGACTGCTTTCCGCAGATCCTCTTCCAGATGTGCCTTCCTTATATAAGCAAACGGACGGGCCTCAATACTGTCAAGCACATAATGATCATAGGATGAAGCAATAATAATGTCCTGAAACTTGCGGGTCTTTCTCCACTTTTTCACCCACTGAATTCCATTTTCATTGCCCAGTTCCACATCCAGAAACAACAGGTCAAATGACAACGGCGAGGTATCCGCCTCCTGCGTTGTCCGGAAAGTCTGAATATGTACCTGTACCTTTCCGGCACCCAGAACCTTCTCTATCATCCGCGATAATACATACGCAAAATCGGGATCATCATCCAGAATGGCTATGAAAAGCTCTTGATTTATTTTCTTCATTCGTCATTCCACCTCATCATCTTACTGTAACAAAAACGGGACGGATGTATTATATTACTTTTTCTGCATAAAAAACAGATAATTTCTTATAAAATCCATATTTATTCCAAATATTTCTATCATTTCAATTTGCTTAAACATCATTTATTACAAGTAAAAATGTTAATTATTCCCATTTATCACCTTTTCCGTAGTTCGAATGATCATTTTGTTCTTATTTTTGCATCGTTCAGGCATTTCTGCAATACGTTTCTCTTATCTCATTCTTTATACAGTTTATATCTGATTTACATCATCCTGAATATGATTTTTTCAGGAACAAATCATTCCGCTTTTTCTTATCTATGTTTCACTTTTTCTTCCCATCTTTTTCACCCTCATTATACACAATTCCGGCTGATTTTCCATCCTTTGTTTTTCCCGGAATTATGATATGGAAGAAGGAGATGTAACTCATGGATGCGCTGATGAACAAAATCAGAAACACTTATGACTTTACCGAATATGAATTAAAGGTAATACGCTATGTCATCACAGCGCTTCTTTATGACCTCAGCAAATTAATCCTGTTGGCAGTGATGTTTTATTATTTCGGTTTCTTTCTATATTTTTTATGCGCATTGATTCCATTCTGTTTATTACGAAGTAAAAATGGCGGAATCCACACGAAAAGTTATTGGACCTGCCTGTTGCTGACGGTTCTTGTATTTATTCCAACCGTTATGATCCTGCCGGTGACAGCTCCTTTAACACCGATTCTGCGTATCGGACTCATGATTCCATGTGCAATCACAGAATACCGGCTTGGCCCTCTCCTTTCCCATCGCGAGGTCAAGCTGGACGAAAAGGGAATCCAAAGAAACCGCATTGCTTCCTTTCAGGTGGTTCTGATTGTCGCAATTCTATTATTTCTTTTTCCCGAATGTCCGTATTTACTGGCAAGTTTTTGGATGGTGGTTCTTCACACTGTTCAATTAGCTATAACAAAAATTTATAAGGAGGTGAAAAAATATGAACAAGTTTAAGCTTCAGCAGATTGGGTTAGCTCTCTGTGGATTATGCCTAGCCATATTTGATGGTATCTTTTCTAACTATATCTGTATCGTTTTCTTTGGCGAACCTGATTTGCCAACAAAAGACTGAAAAAGTGCCAGTGCAAAACACTGGTACTTTTATATTGGTAATATCATTTTAAATTTAACAGCATTTTTATCATCTAATATATCTTCCATAACACATATATATCCCCCAAACTCTTTACATTTTTTCCACAATTTATATAGTCCAATTCCCCTTCCCTCTCCCTTAGTACTATAATTTTCGTCAAAAATATGTGAAAGATCTGGTGTATTCCACTCGGCATATGTATTGATTATCTCAAAATGTAGTGCATTATCCCAAATAAATAGATGTATACTAACAATTCTATCTGTAATTTCCAAGAGCCGCTCAGCCTCATACGCATTATCGATTAAAATTCCTAGCATTTCTACAATTTCATATTCTGGAATTTTTAAATGCCTTTTATCCAGTATACATTGATACTTAACCGTAATTCTTTCTTGCTCCGCCTCTTTCAATTTAACTGATAAGAACCCTGCTATTATTAGATTCTCAACCATTGTAGCAAGAGAAACCCCGCTATTCTCTTCTAAAATATCTCCCATATATTTCTCTTCTTGTTTCTTAAGTTCTGTATAATCACTAGACGTATAAATCATTCCTCTAATAGTGTTAATATGGTTTTTATAGTCATGCTGTTTTTCTCTGACAGATTTAATTAGCTTTTCATATGCTCCATAATATTGCTCACTTTTTTCTAACTGCCTTTTACCTTTCTCAACATCCTGCTTGGATTTCTGCCATTCTATTACCAATAAAATAACTAATATCACAAAGTAAATTGTAAATATAAAATCCTGCCCTGATAAATTTGAAGTTACTTTTATCTTCCACATACGACTTGCATATACTATAATCACAAATCCCAGTACTACTTGCGCAATAAATTTATTCTTACGTAAAAATTCTGAAAGTGAATTTAAATGCATTTTAGGAACTAAAAAATATGAAATCACAAGACTAAATGCCATAATTGCTACTTCCCAATTATTATTAGTCAGATCATGTTTCCTAAAAATATTAATTAACACAAAATATCCCACCAATTGAAATATTCCCAATAATACAACAGAAATCACCAAATTAATTATTGCTTGGATAACAGATGCATTATAATCAACTAAACAATATATAAAAATCAGCACATAAGATAATGATATTAGATATGTCGGTATACCATGATCATTAATTCCAATTAGTAACAGCATTTCAGCTATCACAAAAACTACAACATATATATTACATCTCACTTTCTTTCCATATGTACCTGCTATGCAATACAAACAGGCTAAGATTTCAAGCAACGGAACCAAATTCCTAACCATTAAACACCCTCCTCAAAAAATTCTTCTTAAATGTCAATCCAATTTCTACCGAATCCGTTCGGTTTTTAAAGGTAACGTATCTGTTGACGGAATCTATGGTTTCGACATAATTCCGGTTAACGATCACGAAACGGTTACACTGGACGAAATCATCGGAATCCAATTCTTTAAGGATCTCCTTCACTGGTTTATATGGCAGGTAACGCTCATCGGCTGTTGTGTGGATCACTCTTCCGGAACGTCCGTTTTCAATATAGACAATGTCCTCCTTGCAAAGTTTTAATAGTATTCCATCTCTTCTGTAATATACTCTGTCTGAAGCCGAAGAATCGGTCGGGATCATAAGGGTTTCCTTTATAAGCTCAGACAATTGCTTTGTATCATAGGGTTTCTCGATATAGCTGTAGCATTGGACATCACTGTATGCATACAGGCTGGGGTCTTCCAGTCCGGTAATAAAAATAATGGGAGTAAAATGATAGCGTTCCACTTCACGGATATGATCTGCAAATTTCATACCGGAAGCGTCCCCAGAGGTCCGGGGATCCAGAATAATATCTAACAGAAAAAGATCAATGGATTTCTCCATTGCCATATGATATGCCTGTTCCAGGTTAACCGCACATATTACTTCATTCTGCGCACCCTGTTCACGAACAATTTTAACCAGCCGCTCCATCTCACGGACATTATCTTCCAAAATTAAAATTGTTTTCATCCTATGTATTTCGTCCCCTTATTCCTCAGATTCAAATAACTGATCAATGATCACTTTCATATGATCCCTGCACGCTTTATCTTCTTTCGTAAGTACATTACCTTTAATGAAGTAATGCATCAGGCGTACTAATACTTTCAACTTATCCGCATCCGAGAAATGATCTACCTGCTCCATGATGTCTTCCACATTTTCCGTTTCTCCATACAGAAGATAATCCGTAGATACACCAAAATACTGACAGATCAGTCTGAGGGTCTTCTTGGAAGGACCATATTCTCCTCGTTCATAACACCCGATTACATTCGGTCCTACGGAAAGAATTTCTGATAAGGCATCCTGAGTGAGTCCCTCTTTCTCACGCAGCTCCCGTATTCTCTTCCCCATTTGTTCATTATTAATCAAAAACTCTTCTGTCATCACGGACTCCTCTGCTTTTTATTTCATTATATCCATGATGCACATTCCTCTTAATACAGTTATACTGTTTGTTTTCAGTGTTTCTTTTCGTTTCACCCACAGTTTCACCGTGACAAACCATCAGTAATACTATGGATATTCTCCTTCAATCCTGCTCTCGTTAATTTCAAGGGTTCTGCCTCATCCTTCAGATAAAGCTTTCTCTCCTTCTGATCCAGATAATCCATATATTTTCCATTTACAAGAAGGCCTTTTCCACACATTATCATTGGCTCTGGCTTAAGCTGTTCCATAATTTCTTTCATGGTAAGATAGGCATACTGAGCCAATGGCTTGCCATGAACCTTGACAGACAGGTTCTTTCCTGTAATGCGCACATACACAACCTGATCCGTATCAAAGAGAACGTGTATTCCATCGTTCTTCAGATGAAGTCTTGCTTTTGCTTCCACCGGATTATAAGTCAGACATTTCTTCACCATTCTGTGAATCTCATTGACATCATAAGGCTTTTGGATATACCCAAAACAATGCAGATCCTTATAAGCCTGTGCTCTCGGTTCCTGCAGTCCTGTCACAAAAATCACCGGTACATGACGGTATTCTTCACTTTTACGGATTTCCTCGATAAAACGATAGCCCTCCCGGTTGCATTCCTTCTGATCCAACATGATATCCACCATAAATAAGGAAATTGTCCGGTGCTTCATACATTCATAAGCTTCTTTCAGACCGGTATAACCGAATACACAATATTCCAACGGACTGCAATCCTCCACAATTTTTACCAGATATCTCAAGGCTGCCGGTTCATCCTCCAGAATCAAAATATTTTTTACCCTTGTATTTCCCTGTTCTGTCCCACTCATAAGCTTTTCCCGCCTGCAAGCAATTATCCTTCTGCTATTCCATATCCTGACAGAAGCCGTCTTCCTCCCATCAGGTGTAACACAAAAGCACTCATCTTGCATCATAACGCAAAATCAGTGCTTTTGTATATTTGTAATTTCTATTTTTCAAAAAGATCTACAACATCAACCTCCAAAACCTCTGCCAGAGCACGCAGTTCAAAGTCCGTAACTGTGCGTTCATGGTTTTCAATTCTTGAAATGGAACCGCGACAGACATATATGGCATAGGTTTCAAGTCGTTCAGCCAATTCCTTCTGACTCAGATGCCTTTCCAGTCTGTACTCACGCAGCTTACCGCCTATGATGTTTTGAGCCTCATAATCAATAATTCGTGCCATACTTTATCCCCGCTTATTTTTGACACAAATATTGTATTATATACATCGTCCCGGCATGTCCTATGTTAAGACACGCGACAGAATATTTTTATTTTCTACGTACAATTCAGTAACTATTTCCTTCATAGTCTAAAAATATGGCAGCCATCCGGAGCCTTCCGCCTTCCCTGTACACGTGCCTGAATCCTTCCCTTCTCGATCTGCAGATCCACTACCGTTCCGGTATGTACATACCGTTTTCCACGTTCCAGTCTGGAGGCGTAATCCGCATATCTTTCCAGATTTTCACACCACGCATTTCCCCACCAGCTTCTTGCGATTTTCCTGCCGCTGATGATAATGGGATGCATGGTTTTCCCTTTCATTTTCTGCTTTTTCAGACTGTCACTGGCTTTTCTTTTCAACAGGCTTTTGCTCGGCTGACTGTATAATTCTCCATCGTCCCAATAATTTTTCATACCGGTCAGATAATCCGCAAGATATTCTGTAATTTCTTTAAACTGGGTGAATACAATTACCCGTTCTCTTTTTTCATAAATAGTCTCACACAATTCTTTTAACAGCTCAAATTTTCCACTGTCTGCTATTTCCAGCTGCATTGCTTCCCGGAAGGATAAATTCTCCGGGACATTTTTCATATCCTCAAGCAGCTTCTTAAGCTTTTCATGGTTTACCTCAATCCATTTTCCCTTTAAGAGAGCCAGTCCTTCGGTCTGGTTCAGAAGATCCTGAATATCCTGCTGTGTCAGGCTGACCCCATCAACCGTCAGAGACAGCTGCAGGGATACCAGGGCATCAAAGAGAGCTAGCAGTTTTTCCTTATCGGAACGGTATTCCGTCAGTGCATACTGCAGCGGCATATGCCGGATGCTCCGTAAGACTGATGTGATAAAGCAGCTCCATCGGATCCTGCGTTGCCTGCTCATCAGCGTAATCCGGATAAAATCCGTCTCTGGTAAAAATATATGGCTGCAAAGCAAATATAAAAAAGTACTTCGCAACATAAAGGATAATAATGGTAACAGTTCACACAGCAGCTGCCGGATTGCGCAGACTCGCTGAAAATCATTGACAGGCATTGCCTATCTGTCTGAAATTTGTTACTATAATAAAGGTTTTACCGCTAACAAACAGATTTACAGGAGTATACTCATGGTCTCTTCTTGGTTTTATAAATACCACTTAATTGAATTGGCAGGCAGCTTCTTTACTACCTGGGCGCTCATGAAAGCTTCCCGCATGGAGCCCGGCAATATTCTGACTTTGGTTTTCTTTCTGTTCTGCCTGTTTTTTTATCATTATGTTCAAAAAAAACGCAGTAATTTTGAAGGCGATCTTCATCGAATTACCAGGATCGCATCCATTTTCTCTGTGATTTTTACGCTGTTCTATATGCTGATGGATTACCCACATTATATCGAAACCCTTACCAGCCGTCTTTTCCGGTTCGGAATTCTTGCTGTGGTTGCGATTGGTTTTTGGTTTTTATTTTATGAAATACTACTTGCGATTCTTTTATCCACGCAGCATAATGACAGGCTTTCCTCTTTACTATACAGTACCCGGATTCCCGACAAATGGATTTTCCTGCATAAGCATGCATTCCCTGTCACCTTTTTACTGTGCATGCTTGGCTGGCTTCCTTATTATTTGTATCAATTCCCGGGAATTATGACACCGGACAGCATCAATCAGCTGGAACAGGTGCTTGGACTTATCCCATACAGCAATCATCATCCCTGGATACATACCCTGTTCATAAAGCTGTTCTATACCATTGGATACACTATTACCGGAAGCATGGTTGCTGCCATGGGGTTCTATACACTGATGCAGATGTGCTTCCTCGCAGCATCGATCAGTTATTTTGTGTCTTCCACCCGTATTTTTCATTTAAAACCAATCTGGGGCTTCCTGCTTGCACTTGCCTATGCCCTGCTTCCTTACCATGCCGTTTATTCGGTCACCGTTTGGAAGGATATTCCTTTCGCAGCAGCTGTCCTGCTATTTCTGACTGCCCTGTTACGGATACACAACAGAAACCACAGGTCTGACTATATCATTTTTATACTCTCCGGCATAATGATGTGCGTATTCCGTTCCAACGGATGGTATGCCTTTCTTCTCTGCCTCCCGTTTCTGCTGTTCTTCCTCAGACGGAACAAATACCTGATCGGTTCCCTTGCCATCACTCTCTGTATGAGTATTCTGATTCGTTATCCGGTCATGAACGCCTCTCATGTCGTATCTCCTGATTTCGTGGAGTCTCTCTGCATTCCTTTGCAGCAGGTTTCCTGTGTGCTTGCCAATGACCGTGACCTGACACCGGAGCAGAACGAGATGATTGACCAGGTCATTGACCGTACCTATGTAAAGGAATTATACAATCCTACCTTTGCCGACAATATGAAAGAGCTTGTGCGTGCCGGAAATCCTCAATATCTGGAAGACCACAAGACAGATTTTCTAAAACTCTGGATATCTCTTGGCCTTAAGTACCCCGGCGACTATCTTGAGGCTTATATTCAACAGACAAACGGCTACTGGTATCCGGATTCCTATTATCTCGTTGCCGAAGCCGAAGGAATCAGCGCCACTTCCCTTGGGATCTCCCACACCCCCTTAATCCGGGGACCCTTAGTAGTAAAAGGTAAGGAGATCGCCATTAAACTCGGCAGCATGATTCCCCTTTACGGAACCTTATGGAGTATGGGTGTAATCTTCTGGATATTCCTGATCTGCATTGCATGTATTCTGGCCCGCAGGGATTATTCCAAGCTGCTCTATACCCTTCCCTGCCTGACACTCTGGTTCACCGTAATGATTGCCACTCCGGTTGCCACCGAATTCCGCTATGTTTATTTTTTGATTTTATGTCTGCCTTTTTATCTGGTGACAACTCTTGCGGATATCAAATGGTAACAGTTCAGCCATGCGCATTCATAAGCTGCCGGATTGTACAGATTGGCTAACAAATATACGTGTTTTCCGGAATGTATGATTGAAGTTTTGTGGCTGAACATCTATAATATATTCTTAAGCATCATTAAATTATTATTAGCGATGCAAAATTAATGATATAAACAATAAACCTAAATAATCCGGAAATATTCCAAATATTCCATAAGAAAGAGATAACACCTATGATTTCTTTAGTAATTCCGTCCTATAATGAGCAGGACAATATCCTTCGCACCTATGAGACAATTCAGGGAATTTTGAATCAGGCAAAGATTGATTTTGAAATCATCTTCGTGGATGATGGTTCTGTGGACAATACCTATGTAAATATTGCCAGGCTCGCACAGACGAAAACGAATGTCAAAGGGCTTTCCTTTTCCCGCAACTTCGGCAAAGAAGCAGCCATTTTCGCCGGTCTCGAAGCCGCTGCCGGAGAATGTGCAGTCATTATGGACTGTGATTTGCAGCATCCTCCCACACTTCTTCCTCAAATGTACGAACTATGGCAGAATGGGTATGAGGTAGTAGAAGCCGTAAAGTCCGACCGCGGCAGGGAAAGCGTTTTCCATCGCATGTGTGCCAATGGTTTTTATGGAATTATCAGCCGGCTTACGAAAATTGACATGAAAAATGCCTCCGATTTTAAGCTTCTGGATCGGAAAGCAGTTGATGCTCTCCTACTGATGCCTGAGCGGACTCCGTTTTTCCGCGCCTTATCCTCCTGGGTTGGATTCAAAACGATCCAGATCCCTTTCGAAGTACAGGAACGTGAAATCGGCACCTCCAAATGGAGCTTCTGGAGTCTGGTGAAATACGCACTCCGTAACATTACCTCCTTTTCCGGTGCACCGTTGCAGGTTGTTACCATTTTAGGATGGTTCATGTTTATCCCGGCTTTCGGCTTCACGATTGAGGCATTGTTCCGGTACTTTTCCGGAACTGCTGTGGAAGGCTTCACCACCGTTATTATCCTGCTTTGCTGGATTGGAAGTATTTTGATGATCAGTCTCGGTATTATCGGACATTATATTTCCAGAATTTATGAGGAGATTAAGGCACGCCCGAGATATCTGATCAGCCGAAGATGCGGGTATGAAAGGGAAGCCGGCAACGCCCCAGAGAAAGACCTTTAAGTCTCAGGGTAATATAGAATAATAAATTCCATTCATAAGGAGCAACACCATGATTATATATCATGCCGATGACTACGGCATTTCCATAAATGCATCGAAAGAAATATTAGCTCTCGTCCAACAGGGAAAGCTATCCGGAATCAGTGTCATTCCCAATATGAGCTGCTTTGCTGACTGTATAGATCTGCTTCTTCCTGTAATGAAAGAACATCCGGCTCTGACAGTTGCACTGCACCTTAATTTTTTCGAAGGACACTGCTGTGCGGATCCTTCGCAAATTCCGCTTCTTGTTGATGAAAACGGATATTTTAAGTGCAGCTGGATGCATTTCTTTAAAAGCTCCTACACCTCTGTGAGAAATGAACTTCGCAAACAGCTTTCCACGGAAATCCAGGCACAGATTCAGAAGCTATATCATGCAATGCCTTCCAATTATGTACTATGTCTTGACAGTCACCAGCATTCCCATATGATTCCGGTTGTCTGGGATGCCTTGCGCGATGTCGTACTTTGGAATCATTACCCGGTACAGTATATCCGCATTTCCAGAGAGCCCTTAGCTCCTTACCTGAGCACTCCTGCCTTATACCATACCTATCCGCCGGTAAATCTGATTAAAAATGTCATCATTCAGTTTTGCACATGGTATACCAAAAGACATCCTATTATCCCCATGAAAGGGAACTATTATTTATGGGGACTGATTATGGGTGGTTCCATGGATGCCGACCGGATCAACCGGTTGATGGATAAGTTTCAGAAATACGGACAGGATCCTGACACCCTGGAGCTGCTTTTCCATCCCGGAATCATTCTTCCCGAAGAACTGTCTCCGGAATATAATAATCCGGATTTTAAAGCAGCTGAGACCTCTCCCAGACGGCAGAAGGAATACGAAAGCCTGATGAAATTATAAATTTCATCAGGCTGCTTTTAAAGAGACCGTTGCTCCTCTTCCATAGATCTCTCTGTTTTTTCTCTAATTCTTTCTCTTTCGAGATAAGCTGATTTTATAGTCTGAATCGCCATCTCATACGACATCACATGTGTCCCGAGATACATTTGCTGCAGCACTTCACACGGTCCCTGTTCCAGCATATCTTTCGGCATCTCCTGCGGATAATCAATACTCCATACTCTGTACAGATAGCCCGCCCACTCCATAAAATCAGAAGAAAGAACTTCCCCTTTCTTAATCTTTACCTCTTCCTCCAGTGTCTCCATAAGATATTTTTCTCCAAGCCAGATCGAAGAGATTTCATCATGATACATATGCACTGCAAGGTCAGAACTTAGCAATTTATCAATAAAATCACGAGAATCATATCCTTTTTTACATGATAATATGAATAATCTGGCCGACATTTCACATTGTCCTGTGTGCACTGCTGTTAGCTTCATTGACGATCCCACTCCTCTATAATTTCATCAAAATATTTTACATTCTGAGCCCTGCGATACCTGGTGTTCAGCTGTCTAAACAGCTGGTCCAGTATCAGATTTCTATTTTGACTTATAGCCTTCGCCTGCTTTATCTCCTCATACGTCAAAGGGCTCTCCTTAAGAATTTTAATGTGCGTTTTATCACAGGCTTCTTTTGTTTTGGCAACATACTGCTTTCCGAGACTTACCTTTTGCATTGCCTCAATCAGTGCTGCATCACATAATTCCCCCATGAAAAATCTCTGTAATGCCTGCGTCATCTTATCATCTGCAATGATTCCTATGATAACATCATAGTTTTCATTATATGCCCGATATTTCTCACAAAGATTCCTATATTTTTCTTCCAAAAGTCCCCGGTTATATGCAATAAACAATGCCCAATCAATCTGATCATTGGCATCTTCTTCAAAGGTTTTAATCTTTAAACCAGCAAAATCACAATCCAGCTCATAAAATCTATTGTCAGGGAACTCGGCAATTAAACCCTTAGGCTGATCCGGCAGATCCCCCATATAGAACCCCTGCCCAAAGTCGCAGGCATCACGGCTATTAGGCGCAATATCACCTTTAATTCCACTCTTTGATCCATGGTATAGTATCATGTGCATCCTCCTCCAAATACACCTCATCTTTCCTATAAAACCGTGCCACAACCTGATTAATCCACTCGTCCGGGTTATCCGTGATGTCTTCCCAGAATAGCAGCTCGGGTTTTGCGGTGAGAGGAGATACCTGCACCTGTGCTGTATCAGACAGGTAAGCCTGCTGGCGCTGTTTCATCTCCATATCATAGGTTTTTGCCTCTCCGGAAATAAGAGACTTTACTGCAGTTACACTGACCAGATCCCTGGTATCATCCGCAAGCAGGGTATTTCCTGCAAAGAATGCTCCTAAGGCAAGAATGCAGCCGAAGAATATCCCTGCATACTCTCCCCCAACAGCTTCTGAAGCCTCTGGCAAAGCCTGACGAATCATGCAGATCACAATATATTCCATAATGACACAGCTTAACAGCCAGAAGAAAAACCGTACATTCTGAATCCGTCCCGCACCAACAGCACCATATGCATAAAGTGTCGGTGCAAAGGTGGATGCAAACAGGGAATATTGAACTGCCAACGCAATCAAATATCCCCACATGGATTTCTTATGAGTCGGCAACAATGAAGGCAGTTTCCATACAAACGGAATCAGAAAGACCAGACCAAGCAGCACCAGAGGCTGTGACCACTCAATCATGTAATTGTATGCTTCATGATAGGAATATAATACAGCCCGAACCGGAGACCAGGACTCAAATGCAGATTGCCGGACTGCATTTCCGGGTGCCAGACAGTTCACCAGAAAGCCTGTCACAGTTAATAAATACACAATCCCAATCTTCCAGACAGCTTTCCGCTTCCGTAAAACGGCTCCGAGAAGAAGCAGGAAACCTGTCTCCATAGCAAGCAATGCGGTAATATAATTACCACCTGCCAGAAATGCCCCCAGAATGCATAAGACCGCAAGCTTTCCTGCCCTGCATTGATCTTTTTGCACCACTTCCATCAGCAGTGATGTCTCTATTAAAAACAGGACATAAAATACAACATAGTAAACAGAACCGTTCCACCAGAAGAATCCCTCTACCGGTGATGGGAGAAGTTCTATACTAAGAAGCGTAAGCACCAAAGCAATCAGATCTCCCGTGATCTTCTTTCCTCCAAGGATTGTTACCATCCTTCTGCAAAAGAAAAAAGTGCCAAACAAAAGCAATCCCAGAACGATCACCGTTGTACAGCCGTAAAATTCTTCTCCCCAGATAGAAGGCTGCAGTGCAAAAAGAGCAACCGCACTGTAAGATCCCTGCCAATTCAGGTAAGTATTCTTAATTTTCTCTCCTACCGCCGCAAACACCCGAAACAGATTATGGGTATCCGTCCATGCCCATCTTGCAAGGCATCCATAAGAGTAATCATCTGCACTGCTGTGATTATATACGGCAATCCATAATAATGGAATTACACAGATGATCAGCGCAGCTATTAAAAGCCATCGCCAGAATGTCTCCCTCTTTATCACTTCTTTCATTCTCTTCTCCTGCTCTATTCCAAAATCATACCATGGAAGCCTTTCATCTCTTCCTTCGATGAAAATGAGATGATTATTCTATCGACTTTCTGTCTGCCCTTTTTTATTACCTCAATATGTCTCTGGGTAAAATCATAACTCCAGTCTTCCTGATACTTCCAAAGAGAGTTTCCATCAACCATTACCTCTATTTCATGATATCCCTTGATCCGGTCATAATCAATTCCCATAGAATTGACATATCCGTTTATCTCTAACTCCATGGCGCATGCACCTGTCTGTGTAAAATCTTCCGCTGCATAGTAGTGAAACGAGGAATTATCCCGCTGCTTCCCATAAATTCCGTCGATCACCTTCACCGCTTCCTCATAATATACTTTCTGCCCTTCATCATTCGGATGTGTTCCATCATCGCATAATTCATCATAGTTCCTGCCACTTTGATCAAAGGCTGCTATCGTATCCATTACATAAGCATGATATTGTTCACTTAATCTCTGTATGGTTTGTATTTTCGCTGTATACTCTCTCTGAGAGCTTTCCAGAATTGTAATAAGCCTGCAGGACGGCCACCTTTCTACGATTGTCTGCAGCAGCAGCTCATAATACTCGGCAAAATCTGCTTCTGCATCATTCTCTCCAAAGCAGACCATAACCAGATCGTAGTTCTCCTTTTCGTCAAGCTGCATAACCCGGACATAGCCTGCGTAACTCGTGTTGCCTCCCATGGAAACATTCGTAATCTGCAGATCCTTCCCATACGTCTCACTCATATATGGAATCAGATACTTATACCACTTGAGAGACGGATCGCTGGCTCCTGCCCCTTCACTAATGGAATCTCCAACAATAAGTAGGTGAAGCTCCTCCTGTGTATTTGCCCCGTTTCTCCTTCCGCTCAGCCATATTCCACATATTGCTGCACATATTACAATAATAATTTCCAAGACCACGGTTGTTTTTCTTTTCATGAAAGTACCCTTCTATGCGTTCCCTTACTACCGCCGGATCAATACAACATAATCTCCAAACACCCTCTTATCATCTTCAGAACTGTTCATGCCATACCCTTAAAATATGCACCAATATGCAGTATCTCCTATAATAACAAGCTGCTCCTGCAGATTCAAATAGTTCCAATCTTTACCTTCAAAATATTGTTTATATACCATCTCATCCATTGGCGCTATTTCAAACCTGCGTTTCGTAATAGCCCAGACAAGGGAATTGGTTACTGTACCTAAACATCTCTCATTAATCTGACCGGATTTGTAACTGACTTCCTCATAATGATCCGGTGCATATGCATCGTCAATCACAGCCAGTCCGGTGACCTCAACCCCTGTTTCTTCTTCGTATTTTAATACCTCCTGATAGGCCATATTGACATAAACTTCATCCAATGTATTGCTTACAAACCGGTTTGACACAATAAACTGTGCAAACAATAATTGTACCACCAGATAAGCTGCACATCCTATGGTCAATAGCCTTTTCATATCCTCACATGCAACCATATATGCAATTATTACCATTCCACCCTGAATTAAATAAAAACAAAACGACATTCTTGGCGGAAAGGAAAATTGGGACTGAACAACCGGTATTACATACAAAAGCAGATGACTTCCAATCCATACCATAAATATGAAAATCAGTTTATCCAATTCTTTCTTTCTGTAACATGCCGTTATAATAAATCCCCATACTGCTACTGTAAACAATAGTGGAATCCAGAAATCGGGAAATATTCCTGCGCTGCTCTGATATAGTTCCTTTAGGCTCGATATTACATGATTAACCTTTTCATGCATATCACCGACTCCCGCTGATTTCCCAAAGTCCGTAATAATCCCAAGCTTAATAAGTACAATCACACTTAAGTAATTCAATCCTCCTAATCCCATAGGAAGAACAATCCCTACAAGCTCTTCCTTCACTGAATCCGGGGTTAATTTCCCATTATTCTCCAGACAGACATAAAATGCTATCATAACAGCCGCAAACACTACGGTATACTGATAGGTCATCACAGCTATACTAAGATATAAAAGCATTGGAATATATTTACGCCTTGCAAAGGCATCCACTCCAAATACAGCCATACAGTATCCAAACGCAAAATATATACAATATTCATTAAACATCAATAGTTCAGCAAATAACACATTAAGAAAAACAAGCTGAATACCAATATAATATCCTGCCTTTTTCCATAAATCTTCGGGACTCCACTGCTCGAAAATCCTGCCGGCCTTCGTCATTGCCAGTGCAAAAAGCAAAAAAGTCAGCAACATGGATATACTGATATTGCTTGTAGTTCTCAGACCAAATTGAAGAAGTATATAATCGCCCAACGAAATCATATATCGTCCGGCCTCGATATTAGCTTTCACATCCGCATCACCAACTACCATATGAAAAATAGTATCTGCATTATAGTTCGTCCGAAGCAGACCTCCCCAGAACACAATAAGCATCACCAGATGAATCATGTACATCTGCAGACTGTTAATTACCTCTTTTTTCTTCATCAAATGCACTCCCTTTATCATTTTGAATACTTATTGCAGGCATCAATCACCATCTGAATCTCTTCCTCTTTCATTTCCGGGAAAAGAGGCAATGTTGCACAATGTGCTGCCAGATACTCTGCATTCGGGCAATCTCCCCGTTGATATCCAAGATTCCGGTACGCTTCCTGCAAATGACACGGAACCGGATAGTGACGGTTGCACTCTATTCCCTTACTAAACATGTACTTAAGGAAATCTTCCGGATCCTCCACCGTAACTTCGAAAAGGTGAAATACCGGTTCTGTGTTATCCGGGTGCGTCTGCATTCTTATTCCCGGATTTCTCATCTCCTCCATATAACGCTTCCCAATTTGCTGTCTTTTAGCCGTCCATTCCGTAAGGTGACGGAGGCCAACACTCAATACAGCCCCCTGTATACCTTCAAGACGATAATTATATCCCACCATCTGGTGATAATATAGTACTGCACAGCCTTGATTTTTCATTATTTCCACATAATCATTATATTCCTTCCGGGTACAGGTCACACTTCCCCCTTCTCCAAAGGCATATAGATTCTTACCCGGATAAAAACTGAAACATCCAATATCGCCAAGTGTTCCGACCATTTTTCCTTTATATCTGGCTCCATGAGCCTGTGCACAATCTTCTACTATGTACAAATGATGCTTATCGGCTATAGCCTTCACCTGATCAAATTCAAAGGGCTGCCCGTATAAATGCACCCCAATAATGGCTTTTGTCCTTGACGTAATTTTTTCTTCAATAGAAAGTGGATCGATCTCCCAGGTATCATCCGTACAATCCACGAATACAGGCGTTGCTCCTGAATACGTCACTCCCCAGGCAGTCGCTATATAGGTGTTAGCCGGAACAATAACCTCATCCCCGTGTCCAATCCCTAATGCAGCCATCGCACAGTGAAGTGCACTGGTCCCGTTATTTACCCCCTGTACATATGGAACATGCAGGAATTCTGCGAACTCCCGGTCAAATTGATCTGCATATTTTCCACCCGAAAAGGCAGTTTCTTCGCACACCTTTTCAATGGCCTGCATATATTCATCTTTATATTTCTGATAATCCCTGGACAAGTCAATTCTTTTTAACATTCTCCTTTTTCCTCTCCTGTTTAAATGCCTTTTTCAAACACCATATCCGTTTCAAATAATTGCAAATCGTTTTCCAGACTTTTACTGTTGTATTATAATCCTCCTGCCATTCAACAGGCATATCACATATATTCATGTTCATTCTCTCAGCACGAAGTAAAAATTCAATGGTGTAAAACCAGCCGTTATCATTACTGCAAACCTCAACCAGACGATCAGCAGCCTCTTTTCTAAGAAAAGTAAAACCACATACTGCGTCCGTAGCTTTCATTCCAAAATTAATTTTTAATAACCACACAAGTCCTGCCGATGTAAGCCTTCGATACCATTTTCTTCCCTTTGTTTTGGATTCTTTACTGAAACGGCTTCCGTTAACATAATCAAGCTCCTTATCAGTCTGAAACAATTGAATTGTCTTACCAAGATACTTTAAATCAGTAGAAAGATCAATATCCATATATCCCACAACTGTACACGTATTTCTCAATATCCCATTCCGGAAAGCAATGCCCACTCCCCGTTCCTCCAGGCGGATATAAGTCACTTCTGCATATTTTTCTTCCAAGACCTTAGCTATTTCGGGAGTTTCATCGGTTGATCCGTTATCCAGAATAGTTACCTGATATGGTATATCAACATTTTCTTTCAGATAGGACATCGTTCTTTCTATACCGCTTTGTAAGCGTAAACGCTCATTCAATACAGGAAATAACAAATTTATTGAGCATACTTCTCGCATAATTTTACTCCGTTTTTGTTTTATGATTTTTCGTTTACAATTTTTCAATATCTGCAATCAGATATCTCTGATGCTTAAAGATCAACCCAAGTATTACAGATAAATACTTCAAAATAATGGTGAGCAGCATGAATACGCCAAAGAACCCCAGTGCCATAAAGCCCATTATTGAAACCCAGCCCTCAACAATCTTTGCATCACTGAAAAAATCCACCAGAATATAAATTCCGGTTCCCACGGTAACAGCAAGGAATACCCCACTAATGATTGCTGATAACTGCTCCAATACATTCGTAAAATATATAAATGAGTCCAGAGCTAAGCCGGTACGCTCAGATGTAATTGCATGATTTTTTAAGTGTTTCGAATAATTTATCCCTGAATAAACAATCGTTGTCGTTTTTAGCCCGCAATTCATATATACCGCCTTACGGTATGGAATATATTTTCCCAGAGAGCTTACACGATTGATTGCCCTTCTGGAGATAATCCGGAAAGTCTCCGGTCCTATCTTCTCGATTCCCCTGCGATTTTTATTAAATAACGCATAAAACAACCGGGAGGTAAAACGTCCCCGACAATTATTTCTTACTGCGACAATATCATATCCCTTAAGAATTTCATAATATGCATTTAGTATCATTTCTTCAGGATAGTCCACCCATATATCATCAAATTCATATACGAAATCGCCTATAGCCAGATCACGCCCTGCATTCATGGCAGTTTCCACCCCTTGAAAGTAACTCATATGAATAACGTTTACCATTATGCCTGCGTTTTTCTCCCGGAAATAATTATGAAGTATATCCATTGTATTATCTTCACATGCATCCTCTACGCATACAAGTTCAAACTGTTCAAAATTGTTTTTACAGGATTCAACAACCACGTCCAGGAATCTCTCAAGATATGATGCTGCATTATGCATATATGCTACCACTGATACAAACTTCTTTTCCATTTTTTCCCTGCCTATAGTAAATAATTATCTAAATCATAAACGGTATTAATTTTTCCGGATAAAACGCTCACAAATGTCGGCTTTTTATTAAGAACCTTAATTGCTGTTGGTCTGGAATCATCGACCTCAGAACTCATTAAAATCGGTTTCATTGAAAACAACGACTTCACATATTCATAACCATACTCTGATCTCAAATACTTATCTGCCAGATGTGACATATATGGCCACGCCGTTTCCGGTTTATGTTCACACTCATTGCAATTACAGAGTGTCTGTAAGGAACATGCTGTTCCCTGTTGACATTGAAACATCGGAACATGCTCATAACAGGTCTTATGTGGAGTAAACGTAACGGAAGTTAATGAATGCAGCCCGGTTTTGCCAAACGGCATTATTGAAAAAAACGGACCATCCATAACTGTAATTCCACTATTTTGCAGCGTTGAGGATGGTTTACAAAGGATAATTTCGCATAATTCGTATTTAATGTCAAACTCATCGCTTCTCTTTCCCCCTGCCTTTTGAATCATCTGATTCACAGATGCATATGTTGCATTTAATAGAAAGGGAGCTTCATAGCTCTCTCCCGAATCAACCTCCACCACATAAGTATCATTACCGGCAAAAATGTCATGAATGCGGACATTATATAAGATCTCCACATTCACACAATCGCTCAGTTCATTGACGTAATATTCCCTCAAGATTGCAGCATCATACGTATACTCCCGGGTCAGGAACGCTCCATCACACATCCCCTTCCTGAAATATCTGGAAGCTGCTACTTCCTCACATGGAATTCCGGCTGCCTTGCAAAATTCCTGAAACTGTCTTGCACCGGTCCAGGAAAAGCCGGTTGAAATCCCATATATCTGTTCAAAGCTTTCATAAATACAAAATTTATAATCCTCACAAAATCGTTTAAAATATCCTGCCGACTTTAAAGCCGTGGTAAGACTTCTCGGATAATGATAACCCATATGCACTCTGGCCTGATTAATATATGTAGCCCGTCCCAAGGGGCTGCTGTCAAATTCAAGTATGCATACCCGCTGTCCCTGCATTGCGCACAGTCTTGCAGCATACATGCCATATAGTCCTGCTCCTAATATAATTTTATCAAACCGCTTCACCGTATTCTCCCCCAGATAACTCTGCCAAAAGTTTTCTTTATGATTTCTTCAGTATGATCGGAACCAGAATTACTACATATGCCAGATATACCAGCCCATTTATACATCCCAAAATTCTCATATCATACGATACTCCATAAAGATATAAACTGTATGTAATTAGTGATACCATGTTCAGAACGACGCAGGGAATAATCGTCTTCTTGTCCACAAACGCAATCAGAATTGCCAGAATCTCATATAAATAGCCATAACGTTCATGCATTTTCGGCAAAAAGAATACGCACGTATATGCAAGAATGAATGCACAATACAACATTTTCTTTTTATCCATGTTTTCAGCCGATTTGATCCATATATACATGAATATTCCAATCAGAACAACAGTAATAATAACAGCCGGAGCCTTCAGGGTTTCCGGACTGACTGCTTCATTAACCACGCACCATACTGATGGGTAATTAATCGCCAAAGATGTATATGTGCCTATCTGTTCCACATAATTCATAAATACATCTGCAATACCTCTCCCCATAACCAGACTGGGAATGGCAGTCACACACATTGCCAAAGGAATAAGCAGAAACTGTATTATAGAAAATTTTCTTTCCTTGAAATAATAAAAAATGAAAAAGGGCAGAATAAAAACCGTCTGCAGTTTAAAGGAAAATGCTACTCCCAGCATAAAAAAAGAAATGCCATAATGTTCATCCATTAATAAAATTAAAGACAGCACGATAAAAAACACATAAATAGAGTCACATTGTGCCCACGCAGCAGAATTAAAAATAACCAATGGTGACATCAGGGTTACGGCATATGCCAATACTCCTTTTGTCATATCTTTATTAGTCAGATTATAACTCATATATCCAACACCAAGTGCCAGCAGATAATCAAATATTCCACTTAAAATCTTATATTGATACAATGGTTTTATCGGTAAATATGTCATAATTGCAATGAGAAACTGATACAACATATTATAGTTGCCTGTCTGATACTTTAATGCCCGTATCCCACCATTATTATTAATTTCCTCCCACCACGGCAGAAGAAATGCTTTACTGTCACCACTTTCAAAGTTTCTGAACATAAAGCGAATCAGAATTCCACATACAGACACTGCCACTATGAAGATAACTGTCAGGTGTCTGTCGAGCCATTCCACTATTAGTCTTTCCACTTTATACATAAGACTTTAACTCCTTCCACCAGCTTATTAATTCCATAAGCTGCAAATGGTAATAACAGAATATAGTAACTGAATACATATCTTCCCTTGGCTTCCCACAGCAAATGACATAGCATGCCTCCAAAGACGGAAAGCAGTAATATAAACTGCTCCAGTCCCAGCCGGCTTCTCCCCTTCAGAAGGAAGAATAAAGCTCCTATAAAATATATTGTCTGGTATATGTTCATAAAATGATACTGTCCCCCGGCCACACGCCCTGAATATAAAGATCTGGCTAATACTGATTGATTTTCATTATGTCTGCATGCCCATTCTACCGAAAACAGCGACTGATAGGTTGGATCGTTCCATTGTGAAGTCCATTTTTTATAGAAAAACCGAGCTGCATATAATGGATGCTTCGCAAATGTCTTTACCGATTCTCCTATTGAATCAAGGCTTTGTTCTGCCGCTCTCTTACTATCATATTCACACTCTTTATAAGTATTTATATTATAACCATTATACCAGCCATTTTCAAAAAGGTCATCATCCTGCAATCCCATCGCAATCCATGCTGCCCCCGGCACACCCTCCGAAATACGTTCAACACCTGATTGTCTGAGATAATAACCTTCTACTGCATATACCGGAATTCTGCTTAATATCAGAATTATCAGACCTGCTGACAACACCTTCGCATTTTTCTTACAGACAGCAAACATCAGTAATACTATCTCGATTGCGATCAAAAAAATTCTGCTGTTTGATTTAAATAATATTCCTTAGCTGCTCCTGCCAGAAAGGTATATCTCCATTTTCCCTCTCTCATAAAGCAAATCTCAAACAATATTGCAAGCAGGCTGAAACACAATCCTAACAGATTTCCATATATGAACGTTGTATACAGATGTAACGGAAGCATTGCAATTGACAAAATGCAAAAGTATTGAAGAACCGTTTCATCGTTAAATAATAACCATGTAATCTGATAAAGCACATATGCAATCCCCAGAGAAGCAAGAATATTTATAAACTGTAAAACCATATAATTATTCTGTCCGAAAATCGTATAAATAAGTTGAATAAAACCTGTCATTCCTAATTGAAAAGGGTAAATGGATAAATAGTTTGGCTTACTGAGTGCCGAATAATCTCCTTCCATAAATGAAACTGCTATCTCACTTAGTGCACCACCATCACAGGCCGGGTAAGCCCGCAGCAGCAAAATCAGAAACATCTGCACCACTGCAATACACAGCAGTAATCTCGTTAAGGTGTTTTTTCTGAAGAAATTAATTTTATATACTAATAGGTAAATTGCTCCAATCCAGACAATCCCTCCAATTATTACCATAAGAGGGTTGTCCCATGTATAGGATGGAATTTCAATTACCTGTCCTGTAGTAAAATAAGTAGACCTTAATAAACTATCCACACTCATCACGATAGTAGCAGCCAATAATATTCCCCATATAATGTACACACAAAATTTTATGAACTTATTATTCATCACTTCTCACCAATAACAAACCTATCATAATAGAATTATGAATATAACCCTAGTTGTAAATTTAATTCATCTGTTCCGATTTCTTCCTGTAATGTCGGACATTCGGAAAAAAGATCTATTCCCAAACCGGTCAATCCGGGAAGGAATTCTACATAATCATCCACTCTTTCAACCGGCAATTTGTATGGTACACCCGTTTGGTACGTTAGTAATGCTGCAATTGTCCAGGAAGCTCCACTAATACAATATGTTCCTCCTACATCCCTTGAGGCATATATATTCAGCATATCATAAATAAATATTACAAAGCAAGCCTAGACATCTGTTTATTTTTATCGTAATATAGTATTATTAGCTTGTACTAATAAAAGGATTTAATGTAATGATCGCAAATAATATATTTACTCTTATATTTTTTTCATTCTGTGCTATTTTACTAATTTATGCCCTTCCAAATGAGCTAAAGCGCTATTCACTTTTCGTTCTAAACTTTGTGTTCTACTTTCTTTTATCACCTTATTGTGTTTTTTTGATATTATTGAGTACTATTGTAAGCTTTTTTATTGGTCAAAAAATAACTTCATCACAACATGCCAAACTCTGGTTAATATCCGGCATTATTTTCAGTGTCAGTATTTTACTGTTCTTTAAATACTATCACTTTTTCACCGACAGATTCTCCGGTGCAATAAAAATTATCATGCCCCTTGGCCTTTCCTATTACACTTTCAAAATCATTAGCTACTTAGCTGATATCTATATAAAAAAAAGAAGTGCAGAGCCCTCTTTTATAAATTATAGTATTTATATTGGATTCTTTCCCCAAATTATGGCTGGCCCTATTTCCAATTCCAACGAAATATTGGATTCCCTTCCTCAACTCGGACATGCTACCAGCATAACGAAAGCAAATAGCTTTTCCCTCATTATATCAGGCTTATTTAAAAAAATTGTTATTGCCGACAGAATCAGTGTATACACGGACCAGATATTTGCCACTCCCAATAACTATCCATCAATTGCTCTAATATTGTCTTCAATTCTTTATTCCATTCAAATATACTGCGATTTTTCCGGATATTCCGATATTTCGATTGGTGTCAGCGGATTCATGGGAATAAAATGTTCTCCAAACTTTGATTTGCCATATTTTTCATATAGTATTCAGGATTTTTGGCGCAGATGGCATATTTCTCTTTCTTCCTGGCTGAAAAAATACATATATATTCCTCTTGGCGGCAATCGTCACGGCAGAATACATCGATACATCAATATTCTGATAACCTTCTTAATTAGCGGTGCCTGGCACGGAAATAGCTTGACCTATATTGTTTGGGGACTTTTTCATGGTATTTGCAATCTGTTCTCCTTTACGCAGAGAGCTTCCAGAAAAATAGTATATTTTCTGCAAATACTTTTCACTTTTTTGTGTGTTACGATTGGTTGGATTATATTTCGTTCCACTTCTCTGAATATAGCGTTTCTTTATATAAAACATATGTTTATAGATATTCAGCTCAATACTACCGAAATAGTTGCTTCGCTTTTGCCATTCACCAGTGACTACTCCTGCCTTGCATACTTTGTTTCTTTGTGTATCCTGATTATTATTTTATTTTATGTAGAACTATGCGAATTCCGGCAAAAAGTAACCTGCCTATACTTGCAAAGAAATTATATTTTTATACTATGTATTATTTTCTTTGGTATATGGGGACAAAGCAATTTCCTGTATGCAAACTTCTGAGGTAACAAACAATGATTAGAAAAAACATAAAAAGAATGACCATATTTTTAATAGTTATAGTGGCTATTATTCTTCTGAAAAACCAATATTCTTCTCTATTACTGCAAAATGCATCCTATGGTATGCCGGCACTGATTAAACGCCAAAATGTAGAAAACCTCTTTCTCGGTTCTTCCATGTTCCGTCAGGGAATTGATATTCTGGAGCTTAATGCTGCTTTTCCTGACAAAAACTATATTCTAGCCTACAATGGAAATCAACCTGCCACAGAATACTTAGAATTAAAGAATCTGCTTGAAAATGATGTTAAAATTAAAAATTTATATGTCGATATGTATGTTTATTCTGCATGGGAACAGCCAGAAATTAGTGATGAAAAACTACTGCTAGAAACAACCCTTTCTCAAAAATGGTCTTTATATCGCACAATATTCCCTACTGTATCACCAGAATCCGTTCAATACCTTTGGGAATTATTTATCACAAGCAACAACGAACTCTTATTAACATGGCCCCTTAATTACTTTATTTTAAACCGTCAATTTCTTGATGGTGGATCTCTTATTGCAGCAGAACCGGCATCATTGTCTGTGTTAGACAGCTATGTGGCACCGGAAATAGATTCTAAAATGAATTCTACGCAGGAACTCTACCTGAATAGTCTTATTACACTCGCTGGTAATTATGACTGTAATCTTATCTTTGTAGAAACGCCAAAATATTCTACCATTACCAACGATTCTGCTTACCTGAATGCTATGGCTGAATATTGCTCTTTTCTTGAAAACAAACAAGTTTCTTATATCATATCAGATAGTACCTATAACCAGATAGGTATTGATTCTACTGCTTATGCTCTCTCATATAATTTTGAATATAATAATACCGACTATTTCACAGATGCATTTCATCTATCTTCTATTGGAAAAAAACATTTTACTCAAACCCTATTGTTTTGTCTCTATCACTAATGCTCATATTAACTTTTTCGATCATTCTAATTCCACTATTTTATACTAAATTGTAATAATACCCTTATGGTTCTTATTGCATCAACAATCCATGCAAAATGAACTCCATTTTCTTTTAATGCTTTATGTCCCTCTTTTAAAGACTGTATATAGCTCCGGGTACTTGAAGTACTTGTTCCGCCATAATACATCCGAACCAATATTTCAGGCAGATATGCTAAGCGGTTCTGTTTGTCTCTTAAAAATCGGATCATAAATTCATAATCCGCAGATATTTTATAATCTATCTTATAAAGTCCATATTTTTCATATATTTCTCGTTTCAAGAATAACGTTGGGTGTCCCGGCATCCACCCTGTATAAATACTCTTTTGCTGCCCCATTTTCCAATATCGTATTATTTTTTCATCTGTTGCATAAATCAAATCTGCATGGGCTCCTACACAATCCGTTGTTTTTTCTATTAAATCCACTATTTTTTGAACTGCATCATTTTTTGCAAATGTATCATTAAAAAACGCAATAATATTGCCTGTTGATAATGCATATCCCTGATTCATAGCATCATAAATACCTGTATCCGGGCAGTTTACCCAACGAACGCTATACTTGCTTTTATTCTCATAATTTTTAATGACATCCAATGTTCCATCCGTAGAACCACCATCTTTAATAATCACCTCTATCTCCGGATAATCCTGACATTCTATACTTTCCAATGTCCTCTGTATATTAGGTAAACTGTTGTAGGTAGTCAAAATCAAAGATACAGTAAGCATACTTTCTCCCTTGCTGTTAGGCTATTTCTGTATATAGTATATTCCATAGTAACCATTATCGTAAATTCTATCATAACCGCTTAACACCTCTTCCTCCACATTCCGATATCTGTCAGCGTTTTGATGAATTACAACATAACTATATCCTTCATTACAATAATTATTAATAGCCTCTAAGAGTTCTTTGCTATTGTCAACGTAAATACTTGTTCCACCAGTATAACATAAATACCAAAATCCCCATCGTCCATCACATGAAATCAATGGTATTTCCATAGAAGCATAATTTTCTATGATATATGCGCTTATCTCACGCAATGCTTCTTTATCATCCAGCCAATTATTGTCCTCTGCTAAATAGTATCTATATCCATCCAATATTGGATAGAATGACGGATATAAACTACTATGTTTTTCATTAACCTCAATTCCTTTTTCTTCGAGTGTATTATCTACACCTGAAAGCGTCATAATTACCGGAATGCTAAACGCCACCCCATAGGCTATAACCAGTGCTTTATCTTTTGTCGCAAAATAATCTACGGCTGCTATTAATACGAGCCACAAAAAACTCCATAAAATTGAATATGCCTTATAGTAATAATATGATGACATCATACCATTGTAGCATAAAATAAACGAAACTCCCACAAATGCAAAAATACTCAAAGTAGTATAAAAAACTATATTAAAAGAATGATTTTTCAGATAATGCCATCCCATATACAAAAATGCCGGCATAAATACCACAAAATCCCGATATAAATCCATGTGATTCCATCCACCAAGACGCAGAATATCCAAAAAATAATTTATATCTCCAAAAAAATAGTTTTTAAAGCAGAATAATGCAACAGTTCCACCTAATAATACAATGATTCCTAAAGTAATTCCCAGTTTCTTTAATGAAACACTCCTTCCCTGTTTTCTTACTTTTTGAATAAATGTAATTAGTACCATAATAGCTGCTATCGGAATAAAAAGCATATACGCAAATGCCAGTCCGATAAAAACAGTTGCTATTGTAACACTCAGAATTTTCCGATAATGCTTATCTTCACAATCATAATATTTTATCAGTAAGTATATTATATACATAAATAAACTTACACCCCAGGATAAATATCCAAATCCCCCAATAACATAATTAAATAACGGCCATCCAATAAAATATCCCAAGCAGAATAAGGGCATTAAAATTTTAGTCACTTTATTTTTGCATTTTGTAAATGCTAATATATAAAACACCAAAATATTAATCAGATTTATTAAACCATCTGATAATATATAAACCTTGTACAAGCTTATTCTATCCACAAAAAAAGAGGCCATTGCTAATATCATTCCATTAAACAACTCACCGAAATGCATATTAGAAATTTTCCCCGTATCAATCATCTCCAACGCCAATGCGAAATGTGCTGCTGCATCACTGTTAACATATTGATTGAGAATTTTGGAAGTAAATATAACCAAAAAAATGATCACAAATCCCACTGCAACAATGGAAGCAGTATAAATATCCCATTTGTCCAATTTATATTTTTGCAGTCGTCTTACTTTAAAAGCATATAACCATATCATAACTGCTAATACAAAGTATGCCGTCCCCATACTTTGCAGATTTATTGACACTGCCATAAATGAATATCCCTTAGCAGCTATGGCTCCCAGACACAATTCTACCAAAAAACAGCCTACCGCCATTGGGAAAAATGACTCAATATTTTCATTCTTTCTGACACTGACTAATGCTATCCACAATAATAAAAAAGAAAAAGAAAAAAACAATATGTCTCTCATTTTAACTCCTAACATTACTCTCCAAATCTCGTATTCGCTTCTCCAACATCCCTATTGTCTGTATCAACTTTGTTATTTTCTGATTTTGCCGGGATACAATGGAAGTCAATGCCATCAAAATGCATAGTATAAATCCCATTCCAATAACAAACAATGTATACATAGGTGTCTCGATCCCTAACAATTTAGATAAAACGATTAATACACTAGGCGAAATAACCATGATTGCCATAACACTTCCAGCTAATAACCATAATAATGTGTACTTTAAAGATAACTCTTTTCTTTTTAGGAAAAGCAACACTAAGATAAAAAATATTATTATTCCACTTATTAAAATCCATTGTAAATGACTACTCATTTCTTTCTCCTGACTCCAAAGCTTATCCTACATACTATAATTGCCAATGTGACTTTAATCATATAATAAATTGATTTCTTCAGATTAATAGAACTGACACCAGATACACGTTCCCTCATTCTCACTGGTACCTCTTTAATTCTTCCCTTATGCATCGCTACTGCCACAATAGATTCAGGCTCTGGATAATCCTGTGGATAATCATTTGCAAAAACATTCATAAAGTTTCGGTTAACTGCACGGAATCCACTTGTAACATCCTTAACACGTTTCCAACAGCACAATGATACCAGACACCCCAGTATTTTAATTCCTATCCTACGACTTCTCGACGACTGAAATCCCTCTTTTTCTATAAATCTGGAACCAATCACAAGATCTGCCTCATCTTTTAAAATTGGAGCAATAATACTCTCAAGGTATTGGGAATCATGTTGTCCATCCCCATCCACTTGCACTGTTATATCATAATCATGATCCACACCATATTGATATCCTGCTTGAACTGCACCACCAATTCCCAAATTCACCGGAAGATTAATATAGTCTACCTGCATATCACATAGTTTACGAACTGTAGAGTCATTCGAACAATCATTAATTACTATGCAATCTGCCCAGGGACATGCGTCTTTAATATTATTAATTGTTCTCTCTATGTTATTTTCTTCATTATAAGCTGGTATAATAACTAATACTTTCTTATTATTTGGTTCAATCATAACCTAACCTTTCATTAATCAGTTATCTTAATACAGTTCCTCATACAATCTTAAATATGCTTTTCCATCCTTAATCTCATATATTTTATCACAGTTCTTTATCGTTGTGAGTCGATGCGCTACAATAATCAGAGTCTTATGCCCCTGCAATGTATCAATAGCCTCCATTACTGCCTGTTCTGTTTCTGTATCTAATGCCGACGTTGCTTCATCCAGCACCAGAATCTCCGGATCATAATAAAGTGCCCTTGCTATCGCAACCCTTTGCCGTTGTCCTCCTGAGAACTTAATTCCTCTCTCTCCTACAACTGTATTTAGTCCTTCCGGTAATTTCCTGACAAAATCACTCAATTGAGCCTGCTGTAATGCCTCCCATACCAGTTTATCGTCAATTTCTTCCTCCGGTAATCCAAAAGCAATGTTTCTGCGCACAGTATCATCAGATAAAAATACTGTCTGCGGAACATAACCAACAATTTTTGCCCATTGTTTTGGAATTGTGTATATATCCGTATTATCTACTTTAACTTGTCCACACTGCGGTTTTAACAATCCAAGAATAACATCTGCCAGAGTACTCTTTCCTGCTCCTGATTCACCAATAAACCCTACCGCCTCCCCTTTTTGAATTGTCAGGGAAAGATTATGTAGCACATCTACATCCGAGTTATTATATCTCCAGGTAATATTATCCAGAAAAATATCATGATGAAAGCCATTGGAAGAATTGCCCCCTCCAAAAGAACTATCCATATTTATGCTTCTCTCATTCTCGTATTTCTCCGCACTTCTGTAATTTTCACAGGCAGAGTTCAGTGTCGTTCTATAATAGACCAATGTATTAATACTGGATGTCATCGTAGACATGGAGGGAAGAATTCTGACACATGCAACTGCAATTGCACTAAGCTGAGGCATATACTCGACAATATTTACCTCCCCCCGCAAACCAATCGTACACATAAGTACAATACTTGCTATAAACACTACTTCTATAATCTTGCCCGGTATTCTTCCTGTAAACTGATAACTGGTATTACAATCTGAGGCTATTCGAGATGCCTCTTCGTATTGCTTAACAAAACATTCTCTCCGCTGCATAACCGTTATCTCTTTAATGCCTCCAATTGCCTGATTAGCACAGGAATATTTTTTAGCAAAAACCTCTCTTGCTCTTATTCCTAATCGGTTAATCTGTCGCTTAAATCCATAAACACTTAATATCCCTGCTGCAATAACTGCAATTATCAGGCCACAGGCAATAAATGGGTTTAAATACAGCAAAAAGACTCCAATTAATGAAAAAGTCAACAATTCAGAAAAAAACAGAAAAAAACCATCCACCACCTGAGCAACTCCTGATATATCACTGTTTACTCCCCGCAGTATTTCCCCACTGTTTGTTTCTAAAAAGAACGTATATGGTCTTTTCATATAGGATTCCAGCATCAGGACAGATAAATCATTTTCCAGATTATTACGAAATCTAATCTGTATATAATTTGATAAAAGAATTATCAAATTTTTTATTATATAGATTAGTATTACTCCTACGGCCATCAAAAGCATTAACCCTGTGAATGAAGAAACATGAAATAATTCCATGCATTTGACAACATATTTATTTTCCATCAAAATATTGGGTTGAGTCATCGAAATAATAAACGGAATTACCACACTGACCCCTAATGTCTCAAAAACAGCAGCAATAAGCATCGCAATAAATGCAATGATGCATTGTCTTTTTTGTTTATGATTCATAATATATAACAATTGATGAATCATATTTATAACCACCCTGATATTAGCCATTATATATCTCCTTATTCGAATTCAATAACTGACACTTTCCAGCCACGGTATTCATAACTCTTCTCATCATGCACTATAGCATCACGTCGTATGATATCTGCAATATTCTCTCCTGCAAAATCCACATAAAAGTAGTATCCCGTTCTACCATCTAACAGTGTTTGTAAATCTGCTTCCTCTGTTATATTATATATCTCTATGGGATTTCTTCCCTCATCTGCTAAAATACATCGCTTGCTATCCGTATCATCCCAGTATTCATGTGATACATAATATTCTTTCACTTCCTCTGTTGTTTCAGCAAATCCATCAAAACACCATGTCTTATTATGAATTGCCGGAAAGAAAAGCTTGGCATCCTTTTTGTCCACAATATCCCTCATTGCCAAATTTAATGCCTGATCAAAATATTGGAATTGTTGATTATAAACCATAGAATCTGCTAAAAATTCTCCCTGCGTAGCACTTACCATCACGGTACTTCCAACATTGTAATTCTTAAACAGGATTTTCGTAATCGGATCCAACGTATAAAAGGATTGAATCAAAAACAATATGCACAGTATGCCCAAAAAAGCATTACGTACTTTCTCACATGATATCATACACATGCCATAAAATGCACATATATATAAGATTGGAAAATGGACATCAATATATCTTGCATGATTTACGGTTACAAACAATATACTAAAGAGAATAAAGCCAAAGTCTGCAAATAATAAAGGAAATATCCAATGAATATTATTTACAAGTAATTGCTTTTTTGTAAATATTCCTATCATGGCAATCCCGCCAAGTAAAAATAATATCCAGTTAAAATTAATTCCAAACAAAACAGATAACTTACTTAAAATATATTGCTTATCAAATGTTATTCCACCATTACCATCCCAATTAGGCATAATTATATACATACCTATCCAAGTCAGGCCTGTTAATAACATTGTCCAATATTTTTTACTTTTTATCAGTTTTAATACTTTGGTTTTATTGCTTAGTCCTCTTAATTCAATATATTCACTTACCAAAATTCCCAAGCATAAAAATGCATATGTTAAAAAAGCCGTTTCCTTAATAAAGCAAAAAATGAATCCAACAACGGTTTCCCATATCCAATATTTTTTCAATATTAACCAAAATAAAATTGGAAATAAGCATAAAACCCAATAGTCCCAATAATTATTATTAACCATTCCCAATAAAAACGGAGAAACCATGTAGCCAGCTGCTCCCAATGTATGTGTCAGCTTAGAACAATTTGGGGTAATAATCTGCAAAATCCCATAAATGGAATATGCACTAAGCACAAATATAAAAACATTTAAAATAGTCATTCCCAGCCACAAATCACCTACTAATGCTTCTGCTATAAGATTTAGTGCAGAATAAGAAAAATTAATATGAGATATAAATGACAATTGTGGAATATAGAATATAGAATAAATCGAACAATTATCCAAATAACGAAAAAGATATGCACTATCCCATCTAGGTTGATTGCCGGAACATAAAATTGCAATCAATACACCTACAAAACACAATATTTCCCAAAAAACATTCTGCTTTATGAATAATCCAATTTTTGAACCAATTGTAATTAATGTATCACCAATATTTTTTCTATCAAAAAAATAATCACTTATACAAATTCCAAACGTTCCCAATGAAAATAGTATTATGCTCACTAAATACACAATACCATTTTTGCTTGCCATCAGGCTGAAGCATCGTACTAATATTCCCAATCCGGCTATAAGTAAAATATAATTAATGATTATGCATTGAATAATTGCTTTTTGATTATGTTGCTTTTTCATTCCATTATAAAATAAATGG
>OMAO01000112.1_pt1 | contig 59599 bp, 48 predicted proteins | sample 1644641 | NCBI WGS metagenome assembly OMAO01 (sample SAMEA103958120, study PRJEB25191) | human gut metagenome | biome: human-associated habitat [ENVO:00009003]; feature: intestine environment [ENVO:2100002]; material: feces | place: Germany | collected 2013/2015
GGTAATAGATCCTTCGCTATCGCTCAGGATGACGTCTTACCGCTTTCCTCACCACGGCAGCAAATTCTTCGCTGGCGCTCACACGAGGACGCTTAACGTTTCCCGTCATAGTGACTCTTTCCTTCAATCGTCATTCTGAATGGACGCAAGAATGCTTTGTGAGAAAGACAGGAAACGGGACAGTGACACAGAGTGAAGAATCTATGACTCTGATGACGTCTTACCGATTCCCTCACTATGACGCCTTGCCGTCCGTTGTCATTCTGACAAACATTCTTTATATAAAGTTATTTTTTCTATAATATATCGAGATCCTGATAAACAGGCTGTACAAGCCACTTTCCGGAAGCATCCATGATCCCCCACTTCCCCTTAGCTTTCACTGCGCTGTATCCGTGGCTGAACGGGCGTGCCTCTTCAATAAGGCCTTCTTTATCGGCAAACAGGATTTGCCCCTGATCATTGATGACCTCGTAATTGCTGCTTCCCTGGTGCACCCATGTCAGCCGGTCATGAAGGAAAGGATCGATCGTCATATCAGTAGATACGGAAAATACAGAATACCCTGTTCTCATATTGTATAAGCTGCGGACCCCATTTTTCTCTACGACCAGACGGTCAGAGCCGGCAAAGGTGATACCGTCATACCGGAAAGGAATCACCTGCTGTCCCGTTTCCACACTGAAAATCCCGCTTTTTCCGGACTTTCCGTCTTTCAATACCAAAAGGCCGTTAATCTCGTCCAAGTCGCCTACATCATAATCTCCCGGCCGGATAACATATTCTCCTTTCCGATTTACAAAACCGGTTTTCCCGTCATTTTTAATGACTGTACCATACCAGGTCATGGGCCATACTTTATCATTCCTGCTGTCAATGACGATATTTCCGTCACGGTCTATGTAACCGCGCTTGGCTCCGTCATAGGTAAAACCGCCAAGACCGATGCCGTTATAGCCGAATCCTCCGTATATCAGGCCGCCGGTCACAAAGCCCAGCAGACTGCCCACACTGAAGCCTCCTACTTTACGGCGGTACTCGGCCAAACCGCCTTCATACGCATACATTTGATTGGACGGCGCCTGGAACAGTTCCCTGCCGCTGCCGTCAACAGCAACGATCTTCCCTTTCTCATTCTTCACGAAAGCACGGTCTTCACTGAACTCGGCAAGCACATCCTTATACCGCGGCGAGATGACCACCTTCCCCATGCCGTCTTTGAAACCGTATTTTCCTTTTTCTTTAAAGGACGTATAGCCGTCGCTGTCATAATACTCCCGGCTGTCTTCCTGCCCGGCAGCATCCGGCCTGCTCCGGCGGTCCGATTCATCGGCGGCCTCCGGTGTCAGCTGTTCGCCTGTTTTGGAAATGAACCGGGTGGTTTTCTTATCCACCATGACATGAATCACACCGGTGCGGTCATTCACATCCAGGATTTCCTTATAAGCAGGATCAATCAGCTCTTTCCCATCTGTGCCAAGAATACCCCACTTGCCGCCGGATTTGCATTTTGCCAGGATCCCCTGCTCTATAATCCTGTCATTTTGGAAAGTCATCCCTGCCCATGTCCCAATCGACTTGGGAACGTTTCGATTAGGTACCACAAGCGGTGCCAGGAGCTCATTCAGCACCACGCCGGACTCATACTGATATTCCACCTTCTCATTAAACTCCCGGTTTCCCGTATGAGGCAATCCCATACGTTCCATTTGCCGGCGCTGTTCTGCGGCCATATTCCGAATCGCATCACTGTCCTTTGTCTCGCTGGAAACCGTTGTGCGCGATTCTGTCCGCCGGACACGCTCGGCAATCGTTCCATTCCTGTCCACTGTCGTCCGCGTCTCACTGCGGCTTTCCGTCGTTGTGCTTTCCGCCTGCACAAAACCCCCGCCGGACATGACAGCGCCGAAACACACCAATGCCGTCAAAATGTATCTTGTCTTCAATCCGCCACACATACGATGAGTCCTCCTTCAATACATCTATTTCTCAATAAACATATTATACAAAAACTCCTCTTTTCCCGCATCACAAAAAATCCTTTCCCTTCATAAAAAACAGAGCGAAAGAGCTTCCCTATCCTTTCATTCAAACACTTTTATGAAATTGCGCATTATGACAAAAGAAATCATGGTCTCCGCTTTCCCCACCACGAGTACAGATCCTTCACTGGTGCTCGTATTATTAAGCAAGTCAAGCAAAATGCTTGATCATAGGCTCCGGAGGAAGTCTACAGTATACTGTTTTGAGATATTGTGGATTGGTTACATACCTCGCTACCGCACAGATAGTTTTGCTGTGGATCTATGCAGTATCAATCTCTCTTTAACTTTTTATCGTAATCTTAACGCGAAATACCAGCGCTGCACAGTACACTTTTCCGCAATGTGTTTTCCGTCGTTCCATGTGGAAAGATACCGATAGTAAACAAGATACTCAAGTCCATCCACGCCCGGGAAACCAAGAATACAGCCCGCGTAAAAGCACAGGCTGTGGCGCAGCAGCTCCGGGAAATGAAGCTCACAGCCGCCAAAAAGATAGAAACCGGGATTGATGAAACGCTGATCTACATGGACTACCCTGCCCAACATTGGAATAAGATCCGAACAACTAATCTGATTGAGCGGGTGAACCGTGAGATCAAAAGAAGAACCCGGGCAATCGGTGCTTTCCCGGATAGTCAAAGTACCCTGATGCTTGTCTGCACCAGACTTCGTTATATTGCCGGATCAGACTGGGGAACCAAACGTCACCTCAATATGCGGTACCTGTCTGCGCTGGAAAAGGAGGAAATTAAGGAACAGAAAAGTACCGGTTGATTTGATTCATTACCGATGGTATTTCTGAATTTGCGAAAAATTATTGACACAACCAATTATTGACACAACAAAAAAGCCTATACTGAAAAAGTCCGGTTAATATTGCTTAAACAAATTCACTGCACAAGAAAACCCGGCACCAAAGATACCAGGTAAATAAATCTAACTTTGGGGGAGCATTTCAATGCCCTTGCAACGGGAAAGGCTTAATAAACATCTCCAGTTTGAAAAATACACTAAAAACGCCCACTTAAGGCCTCATTTACTTACATTCACTTTTGCTGCATGAAAATATTCTTTCACACTCCAAATCAGATAGGCAAATATAATTGTCGCCAACAAGATAACAAATGCCTTGGAATAGATATAAACCGGATTTCCAAGGATACGAAGTTTTCCAGCAGCAAATCCAACCAATGGGCCAATAGCAAAATGGTAAATATAAACGTCGGTAGATAAATTTTCCCCAAGAAAACTCAGCGGTTTTATAAAGGGCACTTTGAAATTTCCCTTTTCCAATGCCAATGCGAACATAAGGAACATAACCATGTAAGTACCAATGTAATATTGCGATTCTTTTCCAATTAATCCTCTTTCTACCACACTTAGGAGCGATCCAATAACAATGAAAAGAATTATATTCCCTTTTGAAAGTATGTTCAGAGACCGTATCCTTTCCTCATTTTGTCGAAATACAATTCCTAAAAGAAAAAAGGGCAATGCACGGAACACGAAGAAATGCCCAATCAGCAGTAATTGTTTCGACGGTTGGAGTGGAATCACGTTTCTCAATCCCAAAACAGTATTGTAATTAGAAAATATCAAAAATCCCATTAATAAAACCACAGAGGTGATAAACAAATTATCTTTCAGCAGTTTAATCCTGAAAATGGCGATACAACTGAGGTAGGAATAAATCAGGGCACTTAAAAACCATAAATGTCCATAAACAAAAGGATCATTTGTAAGAATAAGTTTAATCACCCTGTATATATTCACCCTCTCCTGCAATCCCACCATTACATCAAAAGACGGCCTTACCAATAAATTGAATCCCACAAAAAACACTAAATAAAATAAGCTGGCAGTAATTAATATCTGCAAAATATGCTTACATTTCCTCATAATTGTTTCTGTGGAAAAGCATCCCTGTTTATTTAAAAGAAAGTAACCTGATACAAAGAAGAAGAAAGGCACGCCCACCCGGCAAATCGTTTTAACGGTCGTTCCCCACACTCCCGGGAAATTATAGTGGATCAACACTACAGCGATACAGGAAATTGCTTTTAATACATCAATATTTGAATTACGCCCTTGCATTTCATCTCCATTTATCTACGAACAAACAGATCCCGAATCATGCGGGGAAACCACGTTATCATCCGCCCAATTTTAAACGACAGAGAATTTTGCATACTGTTAAAATCATACTGCAAACTCCTATATTCTGTCTCAAACTTGCGCTTCTCCTGTTGCGCTCCTCTTTTCCTTTCCTCAACTGCACGCTTATTTCTACCTTTATACCCATATAACGATAAATACTTAATTATAATACTCTCCTGTGTCTGTTTTGCCTCTTTTCTCATTTCTCCTTTATTTATTCTCGTAAAGAAATCTTTCCAGTCACTCTCAATATCATAATTTGCCACTTCAGTAATTTGTTGTCTCCCCGCTTCTCCTATCTCGGAAATACGATCCGGATGTTTCAATAAGGAAATAACTTCCTGCGCCAACAAATCATACCGTTCCTGTGGCACTGCCACCACTCCTCTTCCATCTTGCAGAAAAGGAAGCCAAGGCATATCATACGTAATAATCGGAAGCCCATACGCCATGGCTTCCCCTATAGTCAACGACCACCCTTCATACTTTGATGTGCAGATGAGCGCTACACTCTTACTGTAATAATCTTGTACGTCTAAAGTAAATCCCACGAGCTCCACATTATTTTCCAAATGAAGTCGGGTTATAAGCTGCTTCATCCTTTCTATAATCTGCTGATTTCCATCACCGACAATGTACAGTTTAGCATCAGGAATTTCTTTCACAACATAATTCATCATCATAATGCTGTCCATAGGGCTCTTTTCTTCTGAAATACGCCCCAGCCACAGAAGACGATTCGGCTCATAGGAACTGATAGGCACTTTCAAAGGATTAAACGCTAATGGGTTACAAATCCAAGCGGAATGCTTTGCAAAACAAGATACAAATTCCTGATCACATTCTGAAAGCGCTACAACGCCATCACAAATTTGATAGGAATAGCACAATTCCTGCCCTGTATCGCCGGGGAATTGGTAGGGAACAGCGCAAAAATTATGAGAATGGATTACAAAAGCAGGCTTACTTTTATGTCCTTTCACACAAAGCATATCCCAAAATGTACACGGCGCAACCCACATACTGCTAACGACAACATCTATATGGTATTTGTTGATCAAAGCGTTCCAAGCATCCAAACGTGCTTCATATCTTGTTGCTCTAGTATTCTCAAAATCAGGTAAGTATCCACGATTTACTAATGGGGAAAGCTCATATTCATTTTCCATCGGTCCATCATCAGTAATCAAGATAACATCATATAACGGGTTCCCATCTCCGTCTGTCATTTCTGCCCATCGGTTGCACAACATCGCCACAACCCGCTGTGCACCGCCATTAACAATACATCTGTAATATGCCGCGATGGTGATTCTTTTACCCGGCTCTCTTTTTATATAATTAAAATGAGAAACCCCAACAAGTTGTCTTGCCATTTCCACACGGTTATACCAAAATTTCTTTGATAAGTACTTTAAAATCGTTTCAAAGCCAAAAGTATTAACCAATAAATCAAACCCTTCATCTTTTAAAGTCTTATTTAGGTTATCCCTCCAGCGAGTAAAACACTCATCAAAAAAATGCTCATGGATTTCTGCAAGAATCGTCTCATATAATTCTTTATTCGGTTTGTTCTCTATAAAACGAAAAAGTACATCGCATACTCTTTTCTCCATCAATAGAACACGGTATTTATCTAAATTAATAGCATCGCCGCCGGTCACCCCAAGACCAAAATTATACTTATGAAGAGTTTCCCCGATCCCCATGTAAGTTTTCGAATAATAGGCTATCACAAAAAAAGCATACAAATCCTGTGCCTTGGGATAAGCGCCCGGTTCAATACGAGAAAATGCCAGACGGCAAATATCCCCATTATATATTTTATTCCACAACTGAAATCCAAACTTTTTTCTTTCCAACAGGCTGAAATTAGATTATCTGCCTCAATTCTATCCAAATAAGGCGACATGTGTTTATCATTACTTTTAATTCTGGCTTCTGTCATATTGGCACAATTTACAATCGTTGATTTAAAATGAACCATGTCTGTACCGTACTTTTCAATTGCATCATATGCGGCTTGACAAGCATCAGGATATAATTCATCATCTCCATCAAGAAACATAATATATTTCCCTGTAGAAGCTGCCACCCCATTTTTTCGTCCTTCAGAAGCACTTAAATTTGTTTCATGAAAGATCGCCTTAAAACGGGAATCCTGTTCTTGATATTCCTTGATAATATCCCGCGAATTATCTTCAGATGCATCATCCACGCAGATAACTTCGATTTCTTTCATTGTCTGCCTTTTCACACTTTCCAAAGCAGCACAAAGATATTCGCTGTCATTATAAACAGGAATAATAATTGAAACTTTCGGTTTTGTCCCTACCCTGCTCTCCATACCGCAACCCCTTTTCTTATTAAAAATTTTACAATACTTTTACTATATAATATCAGATCATTATAATATCAGATCATTAATTCAAAACAATCTATTATCATAAAATTCCTTTCCTCGCCACGATAGATAATTTCTGTCACTCCATATATTTTCTCCCTTCCCTGTATGCGTTTCCCACCGCGTCACCGAGAGTAATATACTTCTCGCCGGCTGGATCAAAGGTAATCGCCTGTAATTTCTTCACGTCAATCTTTCCATCGGTCAGAATATTCACGATATCCCCGACGAAATGGTAATCCTCTCCCACTTTCGTCATCTTGGACACTTTACACTCCAAGGTCAAAGGAAATTCCGAAAGTACCGGCGCGTCCACAAACTCGCTCTTCACCGCATGAAGTCCGGCGCGCTCCACCTTATCGGGTACACGATTTCCCGACACGATTCCCAGATAATCCGCTTCCGCCATCGTGGAGACAGTCGCCATGCTTACGGTAAAGGCTTTCTTTTCCAATAGATTCGCCACGGTCTTATGAGTATGGTCCAGCATGAATCCCACCCGGTTCGTATCATAAATCCCGCCCCAGGCAGCCACCATCCCGTCCGCCGTTCCGTCCGCGCCATAAGAAGCAATCACAAGTACCGGCTGCGGGTACAGCCAGGTATTCGGTTTAAAATTCTTTTTCACGATGGATTCTCCTTAATTTAACTAATTTCGGCTGGTCTATAGTTTCCAATAAAATCTGTATATGCCTCTTTAAGCCTATTATCATTCAATAACTGTGCCAATTCTTTATATGTAATAATCTTGCGAATTTCGGTTGATCTATTTCTATATGGATGAGCTAATGTCGCCTCTGATCTAATATTATGTACCTTCTTAAAAACATTAATTGCTACCGGCATTAATGTCATCAATGAATCCATACTTGAAAAGTCTTTTCCCAAAACACTTAATAATATACTATTTACAATATCTAAATTTTGAACAGAACTACTTGTGTCAATTTTTTTTAGCATTATAAACCCTTTAAAAGCTCTCTCTAACTCTTCATAATATCCGCTCTTTTCTTTTACCTTTTCGATAAAATCTTGAGGAATATCTATATCATAGATTTCTTTCATCTTTGCCCTAAAATAATCTGTATCTCTTCGTGTTACATATCGCCGGATATACCTATTGCCTCCATCACACGAATGTAAATCAAAAGGTTCATACTGAAACTCTTCATTCCATAAAAAATACCCTTGTATAGATAACATATATGCATCATTATTATTTTTACAATTAAAAATGTACTTCCTTAACAATTGCTTCTTAGCCACCGAATCTTGCATGCTTTTTATCTTAACCCACAATAATATTTGCTGCATAAAATAATTATCCTTGTCATTTACGTGATATCCATTAAGAATTTCCTTTTTCTCATTTCTATAAAGCCACTGAAACATTCTATATTTAAGTATCCATGATTTGTCGTGATCACACTGTTCTAATATCTTTTCATTGAACGGCAATGTTCCATATTTCCCCACTAAAATTGCTTTATTATACTGAAACAACTCCTCTTCAGAAGATATATATCTTATAATAAAATCAATCACTTTATCATCGGATGGAAAGCATCTGTTTAAATAAGATATCACTGGCTGAAAATAGGATGTGAACAACTCTTTATTATCCAATAGCATCTTTTTGATTTCATCATCTTTATTCAGTTTATATAAAGAAAAATTAATTAGAGTTTTATCGATTTCCTTGGCTTCTATACATCTTTTTATTTTATTTTTTAGTCTATTATGTTCTCCCTCGTTTAAGCGACCATTTGATTTAAAATGTCTTGTGATAACAGAGAAATTATTAAACTTTTGTTGCATATGTTTATCTATATTCTCTATTTTTCGCACATTGACTTTTGTATTTTGTGGTATCAATCCTAAATCTCTTATCGCTAGCTCTAAAAATAACTTAAGCTTATTACCTCTCTCTACAGATTGAACCATCAAATTTATATCATCAACATACCTAAAATATTTGACACCGCTTTGTCGTCTCATCAATGCATCAAGCGGGAACAAGTATAATTCAGCAAAAAATGATGAACATAGTGGACCTTGAGGAAGTCCATGAGTTTTATTATAGTTTTCATCAAACATTATTGTCGTTTGGGCCCATTTACCAAGACATCTCTTTAAAATCATAACTATATCCTCGTCTATTCCATTATTTAACATTATTTGGGAAAGTGTCTCATGATCAATCAAGTCAAAAAAGGACGCCATATCAAACTTGACACAATATTTATATCCATTATTATATGTTTTCTTAAATGTATCATTAAAACATTTCCACTGCTTTTTCCAAGATTCAAAGAAAAATTCAGGTGAACTATCATTTGTTCTTTTGAAGATATTACCAAAAGTATTTACATTAAAATAATCACGAACTTTTCCATGTACAACATCTGCCACTATATTTGCTAAAGATTGATACACTAAATAATCTAAAAAATTAAGTAGAGTAATCGGTCTAACAAATCCACTTGATTTAGGAATATAATACCGCTCCGTCATTTGTGGTTCATACAATTCCTCCTTGATTTCATTTATCAATTGTTTAATGTTATCTTCAAATCTATATTCAAATGCTTTTATATCTTTATCATAAAACTCTTTATATTCATTTCTGGGAGATCGAACAATCCGCGCAAAAGCTAATTTGAAGTTTTCAAACAATAAAAACTTATCATACTGTTGTCCCATATTATGATTTCCCCACTCCTAATATATCACTTTACCAATAGATAGCATCTACATTAATATATTGTATCTCTACCCATTACAATTTTCTCAACAAAAAGATGGCATGATGTACCACTTTCAATCTACCGCTTCTTTCCTATCTCTCAGATGCTTCTCCTCCAGCACCTCATAGGCTGCTGTTTTGTCTATAATCCGGTGCATGAGCGTGTCCATTTCACTTCCTTTCGTGTAAGCCGCCGGTACATAGTAGCGGATGCGCTCGTCCCGTATCATCCGGCGCACCGTATCTTTGCTGTCCGTATTTTCCAAATCGTAGACGCCGACGGAATGGCCGCCCAGTGAATTGACAAGGCGCATACAGGGGATATCCGTGGCACTATCGCCGATGTATACGATATTTCTGAATGGGACGCGCAGCTCGCCTTCCGCGAAGTGGTCATTCACCGCATTGTCATTGATATCCAGTATTCCTTTCTCTATGCGGAAAAGGAACTGCGTCTTATTCGTGTAATTGATCACCTGCGCCGGCCAGCAGGGTTCTCCATGCTCATTGTAATAAAAGGAACTGGCGTAAATATGGGTGAAATCTTTCGCAATTGCCGTTCCCTCTATGATTTCCCGCAGGCCGGAGGAAATGATGTAATGCTCCACAAGGATGCCCCGCCTTTCCCCGTAGGCATTGATCCGGCGGAACCATCCTCTGATGCCGTCGTACAGCCTGACCTTGCCGCCGTACTGTTTCAGCCTTTCCTTGTTCAGTATTTCCTTTCCTCTGGCGCTTTGAAGCATTTTATACATGTACGCCAGATTTTGATCCATGCAGTGGTCTTCCGCCAGCCGGTTCGATTCCGCCCAAAAGCTGTCCACATCATAATCCACGGCACGGATATATCCGTCCTGCATATTTTCAGGGGAAAGCGTCCGGTCGAAATCATAGCAGACCGCCAGCACGGGTCTGCCCTCTATTTCCCTGCGCGCTGTTTTCACGATATACACTTCCTTTCTGTCCGTATCTTTTAAAATCATTATACGACACAAAAATCTGAAAAGCCCCTCTTCTGTCAAATGTATTTTCTTGCTGCAAGAAAAAAGATGGTACTGCTACCATCTTCTCATGTATCACTTCCTGTCAATATTTTCCGTTTCAAAAAGTGCCAACCCTTTTTCAGCCAGTCCACATGCTCCAGCATGACCACATCCGCCTCATAAATCTTTATATCCTGCTTTTCCAGCCATACATTGAATAAACGTTCTGCAAGGAATCCAAACGCTCTTTTTTCATATACGCTGCGTCCTGCCAGATCGATCCTCTTTTCCAGCTCGGAAAGAATTGTAAAAAGCCAGGCGCAATAGGTATCAAAAAGATTTTTCTTCATAACGAACATATTCAGTATATAAAGTTTCTTCCGGTTCATGACTTTGGAAAATGCTTCCGCATACGGGGGATACATTTCTTTTACCACCCGCTCCGCCTCATCCAGATCCGACCGGCAGTGGGCATGCTCGTACTGGCTGCGTACCGTTTCTATATAATAATTTCTCTTTTTCGGCAGCAGCACATCATATTTCTGAAGCAAGTTTTCGTAGTCTTCTCTATGGAATATGGCTTCTTTTTTCTTGTCTGTATTTCTTGTATGAATACTCTTGCCAAAGTATCTTCTGTAATGGCAGAGACCGATATATTCGCAGTCCAGATTTTTCCAGGCCCAGTAAAGTCCTGTCAGTTCGCAGTAACTCGGATTCTTAGAGGAAATATGATCTCCGGTATTATCCGGAAGATATCCCAGAGATTCTTTCCCTGCCGCCCCCACATGAAGCGGTACATATACATCGTCATCGGGCATCCAGTATTTTTTATGGGCCGCTACCAGTATCTTGATATCCACTTTATATTTCCCTCTTTGCCATGGCAAGTGCACTTTCAATAACGGCATCCATATCGTAATACTTGTATTCGCCCAAACGTCCACCGAAAATAACGCTGTTTTCCTTATCTGCCAGCGCCTTATATTTTTTGTACAGTTCCCCGTTTTTCTCATCATTCACAGGGTAGTAAGGTTCATCTCCCGCTTTCCATTCCGAACTGTACTCACGGCTGATGACTGTTTTCGGCAAGTCCTGTCCTTTGGCATCTTTCCCGAACTCAAACCACTTGTGCTCTATAATCCTTGTCCACGGTGTTTCCCGGTCTGTATAATTCACTGCGGCATTTCCCTGAAAGTTCGGTATATCCAGCACTTCCGTCTCAAACCGGACACTTCTGTATTCCAATGTTCCCAATTCATAGTCGAAATAAGCGTCAATCGGCCCGGTATAAATTACCTTCTCCGCCAGACCATCCAATTCCACTTTATTTTTCAGATAATCCGTCTGCAAACGGACTTCAATGCCATCCAGCATATTTGCAACCAGCTTCGTGTAACCGCCGACAGGAATCCCCTGGTAAAGCGCATTGAAATAATTATTGTCAAAGGTCAGGCGCACAGGAAGTCTTTTTATGATGAAAGCCGGCAATTCCGTGCAGGGACGTCCCCACTGCTTTTCCGTGTACCCTTTGATCAGCTTTTCATAAATATCCGTTCCTACCAAAGAAATGGCCTGTTCTTCCAGATTTTTCGGTTCCGTAATACCGGCTGCCTTTCGCTGTTCCTCAATTTTTGCCGCCGCTTCTTCCGGTGTCACCACCCCCCACATTTTATTAAAGGTATACATATTAAATGGCAGGGAATACAATTCTCCATGATAGTTCGCCACAGGAGAATTGGTAAAACGGTTGAACACCGCAAATTGGTTCACATAGTCCCAAACAATCTTATTATTCGTATGGAAGATATGGGCGCCATATACATGGACATGGATGCCCTCTACCTTTTCCGTATATACATTCCCCCCGATATGGCGGCGCTTATCCACCACAAGAACTTTCTTCCCCGCCTTCACTGCTTCACGGGCAAATACCGCGCCGAATAAACCAGCGCCGACAATCAGGTAGTCATACTTTTCCACTTTCTTCTCCTTCATTTCGCTATACGCTTTTCGCTAACTCCCCTATCTCTCTGCAAACACAGAGGAAATCTCTGGCAGAACAGCAAACAGCATCTAACGCTAATACGCGCCTTTACCTAAAAACACCACTTTCATTGTTCTCCACAAAAGAACGATATCAAACCAGAAATTCCAGTTCCTCACATACCAGGTATCCATCTGTACCCGCTCTTCATAATCCACATCGCTACGACCACCGGTCTGCCACATTCCTGTTATCCCCGGCCGAACCATCAGATAGTCATTAATATATTTTCCATATTTGGGAATCTCATCCTTTATGATCGGCCGCGGTCCGACGAGACTCATTTCCCCACGAAGCACATTAAAGACCTGCGGCAGTTCATCCAGGCTTGTCTTTCTCAAAAACCGACCGACTCTAGTTACACGGGGATCATGCTTCAGTTTGAAGTTTTTTTCCCAAGTTTCTTTAGCCTCCGGATATTTCAAAAAATACTTTTCCAAACGCCGGGGCGCATCTTCGTACATGCTCCTGAATTTATAACAATAAAATTCCTTTCCCCCTTTGCCGATCCGTTTATGCTTAAAAATAATATCTCCCCTCGAGTCTGCACGGATCAATAACGCAATCAGGATTACCAGAGGCGATATGCAGATAACCCCCAGGGCCGTAGATACCATATCAAAAATATATTTTACAAAACGGTTCCATCTGTTGCTGAGCCGGTTATAGATTCGAAATGCCACTTGTCTTCCGTCCGCTAATGAGATAATATCAATTACTCCCACCGGAAGCGACCCCAGGTCAGGAATAAAGGAAATATTTTTCACAAGCGGCTGTAAATCGTATACAATCTGCTCCAGCATCTCTTTCGGCAATCCCGGCGCCATGACAATAATATTTTTTACTCCTGTTTCCCTTACTACCTTTTTTGCATCAGCAAAGCCGCCAAGCCAGGGCAAACTTCTTTTTACAGTCTCATCCGGCCTGTTATCTTCCAGAAACCCGATAAATTTATAATTCAGACCGGAATCCCTTTCCAGATCGGAAACAAGAAGCGCTGCCGTTTTCCCCGCCCCCATCAGCAGCACGGGAAGCTGCATGATACCGAAGCGGCTCTGTATCTTTTTCAGGATAAATCGGAACAGGACAAGGAATAAAAAGCCAAAAATAAAAAGCAGTGCAACAAAAAGCCTGGAAGTCACCTGTCCAATCTGGGCAAAATACAGAATCATAATCACCATGACAATTCCATATATGCAGGACTTAAAAAGCCGTGTAATCACTTCCCAAAACTGCATACGTTTCCAATACAACCCGCTTAAATGGATACATAGAATAAAGCATAAAGGAAAAAATACATGGAGGTTAAGCCATGATACATGCATACTTTCATAGCCGGACATAATCCAGTCCCGCACTGCGACAGATAATATCTCCGCCGACAGTATGGCGGTATAATCCGTAAATATAAGCCCTAATGAAGAAAACCTGGACCAGTCTTTACCGGACTTCCACTTTCCGTGTAGCCTTACATTCATTTAATCATCCGCCCCTACCTTTGAATTCTTCCTCGCCTTTATGCAAATTGCCGTACCTGCTTATTTCTTTTCACAATAAATCTTTCAGTATATACCAATTGATTCACTCCCAAGCATTTATCCAATTTCCAAAAAGTTTTATCCATATATATTATAGAAATATCATTACTATAATAGCACACAATAAATCAAACTTTCATTACACAGCAAAAGCCCTTTCCTCGAATTGAAAAAAGGGCTTTTTAATTAATTCCTGCCGAAGCTGCTTTGTATCTTTCAGTATACAATATCCGCCACAACTGAAAAAAGACTGTTATAAAAATACCGATTCGCAGATATTTTTGAACTCGCTTAATTCTGCCGCCATACGTAGCCATTTACATAGAACAAACAAACTTTAGCGCATTAGACGCAATAACGATACAATCTTTTTTGCCGGAATACTTTCCTTTCTTATACAATATCTGATTTTCCTGAAGCACTCTTTCCATTTCCATTACTGTGTGTGCTTCGCCACTACGTTCACAATCATCTATCATAATAATAAAGTCTTCTGCCAGGCATGTCGGAATCATCTGCAAGACATCAATGCGTGCGTATTCTTTCATATCCCCTCCCAAAGGAGCATCTATGGAAATAAAATCAAATTTCTGCCCTTTAAATGTTTGATAAAAATCCTTGAATACCCGAACCTTTTCTGCTTCCTTATAAGATACAAATTCCCTGTTAAGCTGTATTAGCTTTGTCCTTTCCGATAACGAATCATTCTTTTTAAAAAAATCTATCCATTCCGGGTCATGCTCTACAACCTGATGATGGACTCTTTTGTAATAAGAAGTGTACTGTCCAATCATCTTGGTCGACTGCCCCAATCCAAGTTCAAGAATATTTTGAGGCTGAACCTCATTCAGAATACGATACATAACATATAAGTATGGATATCCTACAGCCCAGCGTCCCGGTGAAAACGCCTTGTCTTTCAGCCACCGGCTTTTTGTAATTGTACTGTTATAAATTTCTGCCCAGACTGCCTCTGATATATCTCTTCCCATCACAAGAGATGTATTCCTTATATCAGCTAACTGCTCTATATTTTTAATATTGTCATCATTCAATCCATCAGATACGCGTGCAAGTTTATCTGACGATACTTTTATGAGTTCTCTTTGTCTCTTCACTTCTTCTTCCAACGTGGATATCTTTTTTTCTTGGGTATCTCCATATCGCTGTATCTTGACAAATAAATCTGCAATTTTTTGGTCAAGATTGTCAAATCCGGTTTTTCTTTGCTTTATTTCCTCATTGAATTTTTCTTCAAGGCTAATTTGGTTTTGAGCTACTGTGTCACCTATTCCGGTAAACTTATTCGCCTGTACGTCTGCATATCTCTCTATATTTACAAACAAATCCTCAATTCTTTGGTTGAGATTATCAAATCCGGTTTTCCTCTGTTTTATTTCCTCATTGAATTTTTCTTCAAGGTTAGACTGATTTCGGATTACTTCTTTTTGCACCGGCATATATCCGGAGAACTCTTTTTCCAAGGCTTCAAACCGATCACATACCGTACTTTCATTATCTGTAATAATTACCTTCAAATCACGGAAAGCATTTAATAACAGTGCATTTTGCTTTTCAAGTACCACCATCATTTCCTTAACATGATTATCTAAGGTGGTAAGATTGTTATCTATTTCTTTTTGTCTCCATTCCATGTTTTGGTTTTGGCTATTTATCGTATCAATAATTCTATTTACTTCACGATTAAATGCATGTACAGGTGGCGGTAGAAAATACTTCAAAATTTCTTTTATTTTTTGAATCATTTTTTATCCCTTCATCAAAAATTTGTAGATTAAGCTTGACCAGTAAAATTAAGTTAGAAAATCCATTTATGTTAAAATTCAAATATTCAAAGCAGAAGGAAGATGTCGCTAATGGCTTCCTGCACAGATATTCCATAAATTTTTAATTTATTTTGACATTTCAATCCCACTAGTCCCGATCAAACAGATCCCTTGTATATACTTTTTCTTTCATATCGTCCAGAACTGCTCCCCAGCGATTAGCTACAATAACGTCACACCGTTTCTTAAATTCCTCAATATCATTGACTACCGGAGAGTTAAAAAATTCAGTCTCCTTCAATGTTGGCTCATAAATGAGGACTTCCACCCCCTGTGCCTTGATCCGTTTCATAACCCCCTGTATGGCAGAGGCTCGAAAATTATCTGAATTGGACTTCATCGTCAATCGGAACAGACCAACCGTCTTAGGCTTTCTTGATAAAATCTCCTCCGCAATATGGTTTTTTCGCGTCCGGTTTGACTCTACAATAGCGGCGATCAAATTCTGCGGTACATCTTTGTAGTTAGCAAGCAGCTGCTTGGTATCCTTCGGCAAACAATACCCGCCATAACCAAAAGACGGATTGTTATAAAAATCACCGATCCGAGGATCCAAGCAGACTCCTCGGATAATCTCCTTCGTATTCAACCCCTTTGTTTCGGCATAAGTGTCCAGTTCGTTAAAATAAGAAACACGGAGCGCCAGATACGTATTTGCAAAAAGCTTAATCGCTTCCGCTTCTGTTAGTCCTGTAATGACTGCAGGGACATCTTTCTTTGCCGCCCCCTCTTGTAATAAATCGGCAAATATCAATGCTTTTTTTCTCATGTCTTCGTCGTCAGCAGGCACACCTACTACGATACGGCTCGGATAGAGATTATCATAAAGAGCCTTCCCTTCACGAAGAAACTCCGGACTGAAAATGATGTGAGAATTATTAAACTTCTTCCTGGCATTTTCCGTATATCCCACAGGTACCGTCGACTTGATCACGATAGTGGCGTCGGGATTAACCACCGTGACAAGTTTCATCACTGCTTCTACGGAAGATGTATCAAAATAGTTTTTGACAGGATCATAATTGGTAGGCGTAGCGATAATTACATAATCCGCATCCTTATAAGCCGCTTTCCCATCAAGAGTCGCTGCGAGATGGAGTTCGTGGTTTTCCAGATATTCCGTTAATTCTTTATCCACGATAGGTGAAATACGTTTATTGATCATATCTACCTTTTCCGGAATGATATCTACCGCGTTCACTTCATTATGCTGCGCCAAAAGCACGCTTAAACTCAAACCTACATATCCCGTTCCCGCCACCGTTATTTTCATAATCTGCCTCCTTCCTTTTTATTACCCCTGCTTTCTTTATTATCTTTTATCGCCAGTTCCCATATCAATTCCACAATGCTCTATAATTCGTCTGCACGTGTAGACAAGTCCGTGATCTGCAAGACATCTTAACAAACCTCGTATTTTCCTTGGACCCCAGGTAATTATCCGCCCAACTCGAAAAGATACAGACTCCCTCATGCACTGAAAATCATATTGTATTCGGGATAAGTCATTTTTCAACCGATTACATTCGCTATTCATTTTATCATCATTTTGGCTGCTTGATTCCAAAAGCTCAGTTCCAATATATAGCCTTTCCTTTATAGATAATCCATTAGACAATCGTATATTTTTATAAAATTCCATTACTTTTTTCAACTGAATATCATTTTGCCCTTGAAGCCCATTAACCTGATATAGCGTAACTTCCTGTGTGCCAGGAATATATTTTAAATAATTAGAATCCGTTACTAAAATAACAGGCGTATTTGCTGCAACCTGCATAATTTTTAACCAAATATCATCTGCCTTCAGACACATATTCATTATGGCTTCCATATTGAATACCTCTATACTCATGCAATACGGTGGGTATAACGTACCTGCTCCGCTTGTCGCAAAAAGCCGCATAGATGGAGTATCTACAAATGTCCGAATCTCTTTTATCCAATCTTTATAAGGTAAGATATTTCCATCTTCATCAAATTTTATTAAATGTGTTCTCATTGCTGAAACGGCATATGGGTGCTTCTTATAAGAATCCATCAACATTTCTACCATGTCTTTTTTATAGAGTAAATCGTCATCAACAGTTATAATAATATCATTCGGATATTCCTGCATAGAATAAAAATATTTCTTGTGTGATTTCAAATCATTTTTACACCATTTAATTTCTACCCCTTGTCCTACACAATCAATCAATTCTTTAGGCAAATCATTTTCTTTGTGTAAAAACTGTCCTGCTGATAAGTATAAAATCACTTTATCCGCTTTTTGCGTTTGGTTTAAAATACTTTGCAAGGCAAGATGAACTGTTTCTATACGTCCCGGATAAGAAGTCATAGACACTATTACCCTTGGCTGACGCATTTCATCACCCCCCCTCAAAAATCCGAAAAAAATCTTTAATTTCCCCTAAATAATAATGCATCGCTACTCTCTCTTCAGGTAACAAAGTGGTAACTTCATTTTTTTCTTCTTCACTTAAATGTCCATACTGTGTTTTCATATCACCTTGAAGCCACTGCAGATAGCTTCCCATTAATTGTATAACATTTCTATCAAACACCTGCGACTTCATGAAACTTGATATCTCTATCAGGCAAACAAGCTTCCCATACACATGCTTAAAACTGTACGCGCTGGTAATTGCGCCTTCTCTTCGACGATAATGATAGAATGCTTTACGTCTATGACTTACACGTTGTGCCTTTAAAACAGAAATATAACTGAATAAAACATCTTCATGCATAATTCCTTCGCGAAATACTAAATGTTTATCTTCATAAAACACTTTGGATATAAGCTGCAACCAAACCATCGGTCTAAATACACCATCTCGTCTCATTGCAACATATAAATCTGCGCCTGTATAAACATCTGAATACTCTTTCTCCCGATAACAACAATCTTCTCCGGGATATTTTGTTTTTAAACTTTGGGGTTCAGAAAAACTTATTCCATCAAAATATAAAATATCAAGAGCATCTTTTTTCGCCTCTTCATATAAATATTCTAATGCTGTTTTATCAATATAATCATCACTATCAATGAAATAAATATATTCCCCGGTAGCAAATAATACGCCTGTATTTCTTGCACCGGAAAGACCTTTATTCCGCTGACTTACAATCGTTATCCTTTTATCTTTTGCCGCAAACTCTTCCAGTATGCGCAAACTATCATCTGTTGAGTCATCATTAACACATATAATCTCTATATCGCTTAAAGTCTGGCCACAGATACTGTCCAAACATTCCTGTAAATAATCTTCTACATTATACACAGGAATAATAACGGAAACTTTAACAGAACTGGTGCTTTTATTTATTTTCTCACCTATTTTTATAGAATTAGCTTCTAATCCGAACCCATTAAAATATTCATGCAAAAATGAAAGATCCACAACTTTCGGTTTAATTAAATCCATATCAATCGCTTGATAAAGCCGTGCCATTAAAATTAATGTTCGAGATTCTTTATATATCGGTGACTTCCTAATCGTATATCCAAAAACTCGATTTATCCTATTGGCAATCCTAAAATGTAATTGCTCCAACTTATATTTACTGCTCAAGGATAAATCATCTATAATCCCAGAAAACATATCTATCATTTTTCGAGGCGTCCAATTAACCTGAGTATCACCTGATCTATAAGCATAAACATCTTGTACTACTGCGTAAAATTCTCCAGCTATTATCATTGCCCTGATAAAAAAAGGCGGATCTTGGTGGCGTAGATATAGAGGAAATGAAATATTTTGTTCTACCAAAAAAGCCCTTTTATAAATAAATCTTTGGTAATAATAGTCCTGCTGAAAATCCTTATATTTAACTACTCCTTCTTTTTCAAAATAATATTTAATATTCTCATTTGATATAGCCGGCAAGACATTCCCTTTGATAAAAAACAGTAAACTTCCTCCACAAATAGAAACCTTATGCGCAACAGCTTTTGAATACAATAAATTCAAAACATTTTGATCAGGATAAAAATCATCAGAATCCATAAATGCAATGTATTCTCCACTTGCGATTTGTATCCCTTTATTTCTTGCATGACCCGCCCCTTGATTAGTATGAGAAAGCACAATCAATCTCTCGTCTCTTCTCTCATACTCTTGCAATATTTTTAAAGAATTATCAGTAGATCCATCATCTATACAAATAACCTCTATCTCCTTTAACGTTTGCCCAAGGACACTATCTATACACTCTTCTAAATATTTTTCTGCATTATAAACAGGAATAATAACTGACACTTTTGCAACCATTTAATTCCGCCCCTTTCTTACATGTAACCATTCACATAGTTCAAAAAGAATTTCCACTAAAAATATCACAGTAGATTTTAGTTAACATCCCATTTCAGCAGTACTTGCCCAAAATTTAATTTAATAAATCTCGTATCTTCCGTGGGATATAAGTAATTATCCACCCTATTCTAAAAGAAATCGAATGGTTAACAGCATGTAAGTCACAACATAAATCACCTATCTCATTCTTTAGTTGTTTGATCCGTTCCTGCTTTTCCTTAAGAACGTTTTCATTGTCCAATTTCATGCGCATTAAAACAGATTCATTTTCCTCTCTTTCATGCTCCAATTTATTTCTCTCTCTTTTCAGTTGAGAGTATAAATATCCGGACATGCTTTCAGAATTCACTACATCACATAATAATTTAAATCGTTCTTTATTACAAAAGCATTCCACATCATGACAATCCAACTCAAGTTCTTGTCTTCCATTTTCTTTAAAATAATCATACAAAACCTTAAAACTCTGAACTGATTGTAAGGTAAACATATGATATTCAAAATTTGTTAAATATAAACTAATATACCCGCGTTTAACTTCATCAAATACACCTTTCTTGATAAGTAATTTCTTCAGTTTTAAAAATGCTCTGCAGAAATCTAACGGAGACTCATCATTACCTGATTGAAGATTACTGCCGGTTCCCATACGATAATGCACCAGCACCATATCGACAACAGTAATTTTCTGTGCCAGATTCAATGCCGCATAGGTAAAATACAAATCATTAGTATTCTTCGTTTCCTGAAATCTCAGAGCGTATTTCTTAATAAATGCGGCAGATATGATCATATTCCAAGCGGCAGGGGTCTTGATAAAAAATATATGATCTTTTATCTCTTCTCTGTTAAATGGAACATGAGGAATATATGATTTCGCAAGCAGCCATTCAGATTTTCTAAAAGTACCTGTCTGATCATCATATATATCAGCATCACAGATACAGATATCCGCATGATCTTTTTCAATTTGCCGGACTTGCAGTTCTATCATGTTCTTTTCAAAGAAATCATCGATATCAAGGAACATGCAGTATTTTCCTGATGCCACTTCCATCCCCGTATTCCTTGCATTCCCGGCAAATTGATTTTTTTGCTCAATTATTTTGATCCGTGGATCTATAAACATATATTGCTGTAATATACGTGGAGAATTATCCGTTGAACCATCATCCACACAAATAATTTCAAAGTCTGAATAACTTTGGGAAATCAGACTTTCTATACATGTAGATATATACTTTTCTGCATTAAACACCGGAATAATAACAGAAACCTTTGCCATTTAAATCTCCACCAATTCATATAAACAACTTGAACTATTTTAATAAGTTGATATTTACCCCATTTCTTTTATTTCAAACAATTTTTTAAAATAGATAGATATTTTGTCAAAAATATGCCATTCTTACCGAAAATCCTCCATAGACAAAGAATCACTCTATCTTTTTTATTAAAAAATCTATTCTTTATATATGCGATAAATATTTCAGGAAAATAAGGACATACTATCACTTTTTCTATATATTTTTTTGCCGTAGAATAGTCATCTGTATAATTCATATAGTAATACATAACGCCTTTCAGCTTAATATACAGCCAATATCTCATAAACATGGTTTCCTTTTCTGAAAGAGGATATGTATTAAAAAACTTATATTGCTTATCTATCACCTGATATTCATACTCCCAATACTTGGAATCATATTGATGTACGGCAGAACTATTATTGGGAACATAGTGGTACAAAGGACTGGAAAAGCAGTGTATTCTTTTACAATGCTTAATATAATCCATCAGAAACAGCGCATCTTCACCAAGCCTGATTTCTGTATCAAAACGAATGTGATAAGTATTTAATATATCGGCACAATAAATCTTATTGACACTGAAATTAACGTATTGTATCCAATTGAACCGAGAAGGAAACGAGGAAAAAATACGCATATCCACCTTAATATTCTCTATCGGAAACCATTGTTCTGCTATGCCGCATACCGCCAGTTCATATCCCTGCACATGATCCAAAAGGGATTGCAGATAATTGGATTCTACATAATCATCGCTATCACAAAAAACAATATACTCACCCCTGGCGATGTCAATGCCATGATTCCTGGCTGCGCTGACACCACCATTTTTCTGTCGTATAAATCGGATTCTTGCATCACGCTTTTCATATTCCTCTTTCAGATAATCAATATTTTCCGGGTTACCATCATCAATAATAAGAAGTTCAAAATTCTTATAGGACTGCCTGATAAAACTTTCTATACATAGTCTCAATTTTGTCAGCGGTGATTTGTAAAATGGAATAATAACACTAATCAGATCATTCATTCTAATTTCCCTCAAAAATATTAATTTTTTTCTTTTTATCTCGCATTGTCTGCAATTTACCGATCCCCTTATAACCATGAAAATTCATTTTGCGTAATGCACTCACCGCATGATTTTGATTTCCTTCATAATAAGAAGGATATTGTTCTTTTAGTATTTGGTCGAATTCTTTCATTTCCCGCCTTTGCTCATCAGTTCCTTCCAACGCCAAGAAAAAAATATACTGCATCCCGCAAGCGCTGCTCAAACGCCTATGGAAAATTTTTTTAACTGTATCTGTATTTATAAATTCCTTTTCATATGCCAGCAGGGAAAGCAGCATTTTCATATGATCCTTATAGTGCTTCCTCACCCCCTGTATGCTCATACTTTGCCCGGCGCGGGCCAATCGATAATAATAAACGGGAAATTCATAAAAAGCAATCGTTTTTGCATAATGGCAGCTTTTCAATACAAACTCCACATCCGTATAAAAGCAATTCTCCAGAATCCGCATATTATTTTTCTGTAATATATCTAATTTTACGCACAATGTATGCATAGCCGGACAAAAATCTTCCATTTCAGAAATCCGGATCGTTTCTCTATAGGGTACTAAACCGTCGTACCCCCCCACCACACGAAGTACAGCCCCTGTTTTATCATCAAATGTTACAAAAGGACTATAAACTATGTCCGAATCATTTTGTTCTAAAAATAAGACGAAATCATCTAAGTTCTCATAAGAGTAAAAATCATCGCCATCAAGTTGTTTAAAATATTTCCCGTGTCCTGCTTGGATGGCTGTATTTAAGGTAGAACCCCATCCCCCATTTTCTTTATTAATCAGACGAATGGATCCGGAACTTTGTCGTACATATTTTTCTGCAATTTCTTCTGTTCTATCGGTAGAGCCATCATTAACGATTAAAACTTCTATTTTATCCAAAGTTTTGCATTTAAAAAATGGATCAAGCGCTTCTTCTAAAGTAGACTCCACATTATAACCGGCAATAGATACAGTCAAGACTTTTGACTCCATGTGCACCCTTCCTTCTAACTACTATTTCAATGTACAAGATGTTGCAGTTTTATTTGTATGACATATATTTTTCATATTTATCACATATTTCTTTTGTGTTTCCAATTCCCATCATTTCTCCCTGCTCTATCCATAGAACTTTATTGCAAATACTGCGAATCTGACTCATGGAATGAGACACTAAAATCGTAGTAATTCCACTATAAATCAATTCTTTCATTTTTTGAGAACTTTTTTTCTGAAAAGCGATATCCCCCACGGAAAGAACTTCATCGAGAACAAGTATGTCGGGATGTACCATGGATGCTAAGGAAAAAGCCAGCTTCGATTTCATTCCGGAACTGAGACGGCGAAACGCAACATCCTCATAATCCTTCAACTCTGAAAATTCAATAATTTCGGGATATTTGTCCATAATAAATTTCTTGGTATACCCCAGCATAGCCCCGCGAAGAAATATATTTTCTCTGACAGTCAGATCTGTATCAAATCCAGCTCCCAGTTCAAGGAGCGGCGCGATTTTACCATTGACGGAAACGCTGCCTTCGGTAGGCGGCATAATGCCCGCCAATACTTTTAGAATGGTAGATTTACCGGATCCATTGGAACCGATAATACCGAGGAGATCTCCTTGTTCGACAGCAAAGGAAATGTTTTTCAATGCCCATTTCTCTTTGATAACCATTTCACCCTTAATTTTTTTTATCAGATACTCTTTAATTCCTATATCTTTAAAATCTCCGATAATATATTTCACGGAGACATTCTTTACTTCAATACTGTTCATACATTTCTCTCAATCATGCGTAATACAAGAAACGATAATTATATTTTTTATAAACGGCAAAACCCACCAGCAAAAAGACCATGCAGTATGACAAAGTAACCGCATGATAGGCAAAATCGGGAATACGGTTATAAATAACGATTTCCCGAATGTAGTTAATGACCAAAAAAAGAGGATTAAACATGAACAAATATTGCCTGTCCCCTAAAATACTCGTCGGATAAAAAATAGGCGTCGCATAAGTCAGAGCTGTCATAAATACCCCGTAAAGATAAACGATATCCTTAAAAAACACATTCATTGCCGACAAAATCATTGCCACCCCCAACGACAGCAGCAGCAGACAAATGATTGGAAATATTAGGAAAAAGAATTTAAAGTGGAAAGATAATCCATCTAAAAAGACAAATACAAAAAATAAAATCAAAGTTAAACTAAAATTTATGGAAGCGGATGCCACACTGGAAAACACGAATAAATATTTAGGCACATTGACTTTTGAAAAGATAGAAGCATTTCCCACAAGCGCTCCCATTCCGGTATTTGTCGATTGAGAAAAATACGTCATAACCACAATTCCGGAAAATAAATAAATAATATAATGCTCTCCGGTTCTTCCAAAAAAACTGCTGAATATAAAATTCATCACCAAAAGAGAAAACAAAGGCGCAAGCATACTCCAAAATATGCCCAACACGCTTCTTTTATATTTCTTTTTAAAATCCCGTTTTATCAATTCACTGAACACAAAATGGTATGTTGAAATTTTATATACCATTTCTGATATATTTTTCATATGCTCTCACACTTCACTCTATTCCTAAAAATTTGCGCCAAAACGCTTGATCTCTTAATTTCTTTTCTCTGAATTCTTTGTATGTTTTATCTATTGTACCGTAAAAAAGAAATTGATGCATACCTTTCAGAAATGTTATTCCAAGAGATAACAAAATGTTTTTCCGTCCATGGTAATTTTGTACCTGTCTAAATTTTTCATCAGAAGGAACCGCCGTGATTCCTTCAAGGCCACTGCCATGATCTCTGATAGCCAGTTCCAATCTTCTTATTCCTTCTGTATTTCCGCGCAATATACGACGACCGAACCGGCCAAATACAGCAAACAGAAATGTCCACCGATTACAGCCCTCAGCATAATGGTTAATGATAAGCATATTTCGGTCATTAAAAAATTCCATGACAACGTTCTGTTTTTTTATAAAAGTTTCATGCCACACACCGATCCCGTTCATTGTTATAAAATTGCACCGACTCCGAAGTCCGTATTCTATATCATCTCCTTTAATAAATACCGGTAAAGGATATCCGTTTTTCTTCACAGTCTCCAAAGGAATACAACAGAACCACCATGCACCATATCTATTCCTTTTCTGCAGCAAATTTTCGTTTTCCCAAAGAGTTTTTTGATTCGTCAAATCAAACCCGCGACCTGATGCATGCATACGAATCCGTCCCCAATATGCCGTATTTTCAAATTGGATACATGGACGGTCCATAGAAAGCATGGCACCGGAAATCATGTCACCCCTGTACATCTCCCGCATGTGCCTGCACAAAGAATATAATCTTTCCAGTGCTGAAGTTTCAATCAGTATATCGTCATCCACCAGCAAGACATAATTATTTTCTCCCTGGTTAACCTGTTCAATTAATCCTCGTGCAAATCCGCCGCTTCCGCCAAAATTCGGATTATGGATAATTCTAAGCCAATCCGTGTTTTTCTGTTCTATGGTTCGTCCATTATCTATAACAAGGATATTGAAATCGGGATTACTTATCACTAGATTTTCAAGCAGTTTCAGATTACGAAAAAGATATTTTTCTCGTTTAAACGTACAAATTGTAATCCCTATCTTTATATCACGTTCGTCAGCAAAGCTTCCTCTATACTCCCCGCCGGAAAACAGAGCTTCCTCCGACAACGCTTTTAATCTGACACCGATTAACTGCATATCTGTTCCCTGCAGTCCAATATCAGAGATATAGTTTCCTTTGCAACAATCTTTGATCAGTATTTTTTCTTTATCTCTATATATCCCATAAACTTCAATATAGAATTCCCCATGTAAAAAAAGATGAAGCTGTAATTTCTCCAAAGAAGTATACTGCTTCCATTTTTTTACAGAAAAAGCATTAAAATAAGTTCCTAAATCAACAATTTTGCCCTTCTCTATATTAATATGTTCTTCACGTTGTATAAAATTTCCCTGTATATATAATTTTTTTCTTCTATCATCAAGCGGCAATTTAATAGTGTAAAGTTTTTCCAGCATAACCAAATAATCTCCTTATATGACTTGATATTGAAAATCTTTTGGCCTATCAGGGGGGCTTTCGGAATGCCTGCACTTTTAAACCTGACATTTACAGAAACAAATGAGTAAAAACACAATAAGCACTAACGCGCTCCTTTTGATATGGTTCTCATATTCAAGGATGTACACCACCAGGAATAGGTAACCCGATCCAAACAGCACACTCCAAATATCCACAAGGTATGCGTTCCGATGACTGAACTTTTATTAAACAACAAAATATTTTCATAAATTAACAGGCAAATAAAATAACCGTTATCACTTTAGTAAAATCTGCCCGTCCGACTCATGCTGTATTCTCCGCAAGTACCCTCAGAATTAATTTCACCAACCTACAGCCCGCTTTCCGCTATATCCTCATCTTCCTGCGCGGCGCCCAGTATACCGGCCAGGGTGTAGAGTCCTTTTTTGAATATCTTTTTTTCTTTGGCCGCTTCGCTGTACGGCAGAATACGAATTTCCCCCTTATTCATCCCGATAAGAGAAGTGATTTGTCCGTCTAAGAGGGCTTTCACGGCTGCCGCACCGAGGAGGGAGCCGAGGATGCTGTCTCTGGCGCTGGGACGTCCGCCTCTTTGGATAAATCCCAGAATGGTGGTGCAGATATCTATATTTGTCCGTTCTTTCAGCCAGTCTCCCAAAGCTCTGCCGTCGTCGGCGCCTTCCGCGCAGATGATGATGCTGTTTGTCCTGCCTTCTTTCATCTGCCCGATCAGGCTCCTTGCCAGCTTTTCACGGCTGAAGGGAACTTCGGGAACAAGGATATATTCGGCACCGCAGGCAATTCCCGCATCAAGGGCTATATTTCCGGCAAACCGTCCCATCACTTCGATAATGGCTGCCCTGTCGTGGGCAGATGCGGTATCACGGATACGGCTGACCGCACCCACCACGGCATTGACCGCCGTATCATGGCCGATAGTTTCATCCGTGCCGTGCATATCATTGTCTATGGTGCCGGGTATGGTTACAGTGGGTATGCCAAGGCTGGATAAGGCCGCCGCCCCCTGGACAGAACCATCGCCGCCGATGACGACAAGTCCTTCTATCCCGTGATTTTTTAAGATCTGCGCGCCTTTTTTCTGATTGTCTTCATCAAAAAAGGCGGGACAACGGGCGGTTCTCAGCATCGTACCGCCGCGGAGGACGATCCCGCCGGCATCACGATTCGTGAGCAGCCGGAAATCTTCTTCCAAAAGTCCCGAGTACCCCCGATGGATACCCACGATTTCACAATGCAGAAAACCCGCCATCCGTATCACACTTCGAATGGCCGCGTTCATGCCCGGCGCATCCCCGCCGGAGGTAAGCACAGCTATTTTTTTCATAGTTTCTCCTTTGATAAAGATGGTTGTCAGCTGTCAGTTGTCAGTCGTCAGCTATCAGTTACCAGTTGTCAATTGTCAGATTTCATTTATCAGTTATCAGATTTCAGTTCGATCCGATTCTTCAGACCAAATATCATTTTTCGTATTTCTTCTGTTCGTCTTAATAAACTATATATCTGCTTGATCTGCAAAATCGAGTTTTTCACAGATAAGTAGTTGCGTTTCTAATTCCGCAATTGAACCATTTGCAATGAACAGGAATCTTTTGAATTCTTTGTCAGAGTTTCTACCTACTCCCTCTGCAATATTTGATGGAATCGATACGACTGCTCTTCTCATCTGATCCGACAATCCAAACAATTCTTCCTTAGGCAGCTGTTTAGTTAAACGATAGATATCTGCAGTTAAATCTAAAGATCTCTTCCAAACTTCAAGATTTCGATAATTCATGAATCCCCTCATTAATAAGATATCTGGAGCCTTTTCTGTAACCTGTCAGCTGATTTCTGTATGCTGTTTAATTTCTTTCTACAAATTCCACATGATGGCAGTCAATGTACCTGGCCACGAGGAGTGCGGTCTGCTCGGGATGGGTATTTGTCGTGTTGATGACGAGATCGACGCGGTCTTTCCATTTTGTCCATTTGCGGAGCATCTGCCGGACGTAACCATCGACGTCGGAATAGTCCATAGTCGGCCGTTTCCCGACACGGCGGCGTACCCGCTCCGCCAGACGGTAAGGTTTGGCAAAAAGCAAAATCACAAGGCCATGCTCGGACAGCAGCCTGAATTTCTTTTCCGTCATGGGATAATTCCCGCCCATGGCGATGACAGCCTCATGGTAGTACCGGACGCGGTTAATCAGCGCCATTTCCTTTTCTTCAAAGGCTTCGGCGCCTGCTGCGCGGTAATAGTCGGCAATCCGCATTCCTGTTTCCCGTTCCATCATGCGGTCGGTATCGGCAAGCTGCCAGTCAAAACCGTCGGCGAGTATTTTGGCCGCCCGGCTCTTTCCCGTCCCCATAGGCCCGATCAGGACTATATTTCTCTTTTTCATACGTACCTCGGTTTCGGACGGCGCGGACTTCCACTTCATAGGCAAGAAGGTTTCCTTCCCGTTTCAGGACGCAAAGCTCCGCCGCCGACCATCTCTCTTTGCTTTTTATTATACCAAAGGCCGCGGTGATTTGTGAAAAAGAACCTTTCCCTTTTACATGAAATACATGGAACTTTTCATTTCCTTCTTCCTTTATTTCTTCCACAGCGCAGCCGCTTTCCATAAAGGCGGAGAAAACCGTGTCTGCCGCAGTATCTTCGAGAAGAGTTTCCAGAAAGGGCATCCGGCTGCTTCTTTTCGGAAGTTTGGCCCGGTTTTCCAGAAGAGCGGTTTCTGTCTCCAGCCGGCGGATGTGTTCTTCCTTTTCCCCCACGGCAGCAAAAAGATACCAGTCGAGGAGAAAGAAACACAGCGCCAGCAGAAAGAAGGCGGCAGTGTATTTTTTATCATTCAGAAATTCATTGAGGCTCATGGCTGACCGCCTTTCCACAAAAGAGTGAACGCCGCCATTTTTAAGTTTGGTTCCCGTTTTTGCTTTTCGATATATGTTTTACCGCCCCAGGCCTTTTCCAGTTTCTTTTGAAACCGCATGGCCGTCACCGGGGAATCCGCCGTACCCGTGATATGGACCGTTCCTTCGCCGGCGTTTATTTCGGACAGGACGATCCCCTGCGGCGTGCACTCCGACAGTGCTACCAATTTTTGTTCCCACCGGAGATCATTTTCTTCCAGGGATTTCAATTCCGACAGGAGCTGATTTTCTTTTTCCCGTTCTTTCCGTTCCGCATCCATTTCGATGCGTACGGCGGACAGTCCCGCCAGTTTCGCTTCCGCCTCCCGTTCTTCAAGAAAAGTATATCCGAGAAGAATAAAACAGAGAATCCCCGCAGCGGCAAAGAGTGTCGACACCCCCTGGCCTGCGCGGAGCCAATTCACTTCACCGGCCGGAAGTACTTTCCTCTTTTTCCCGGCAAGAAAATCCATCTCTGCTCCGTCCGCCGCTTCCATGACAGGAAGAAGGATCGTCCACAATTCCTCTTCCATTTCTTCTCCACAGGCAAAAGTTTTTACAAGATGATCCTCTTCTCCGCTTTCCTCAGAAAAGGCTTCTCTTTCATCAGCCGGATCCGTAAAATCATCCGGTTCCGGTTTTATTTCGTCCGACAGGGATAAAGTTTTGATTTTCTCCCGCCATTTTTCCGCCAAATTTTTCCAGAAAGGGATTTCCTTCATTCCGCCGCTCATGGGAATGAAAACGATGTCCCTCCCTTCCATATCATAGGATTTTAAGAGATGACGGATAAATACTTGTAATTTTTTATCAGCGTCGGCTGTATTCAGTATCCGTGATTCCTGCACATGCTCTTCACGGAAGAGGAAGAGTGCAGACTTTCCTTTCCCATACAAATACAGCGGCCGCCGCTCCCGCGGAAGTTCCACCGCCGTCACGGGTATGCACCGGGTTATTTTTCTCCCCGCTTTTTCCGCCGCTGACTGCCAGCATGCCACCGAGTCTTCCCGCACTCCTGCCAGCGATACTGTCCAGCCGGTAGAATCCTTTGAAATCGCTTTCCATGTAAGCCGTAAATCCTCGCGGACGCCAAAAATCCTGTCCTGCTCCCAGTACATGGTTTCTGCCAGTTCTTCTTCCGTCATAGCAGGAAATGTTCTGCACACCGTGTGAAGATCGGAAGAATTATAAATCAAGATTATCTCACGTTCCCCTATACCGCTGAGGGAGGAAAACGCTTCCGCAAGGGATTCTTCCGTTATCTTCGGAAGCGCTGCGCTTTTCTTTACAAGGTACTTTCCTTTTTCCATTTCCGCCAGCCATAACCGCCCTGCCGCCGCCATGACCACGGTTTTTCGTCCTCCTGCAGGCAGGAAAGCCTTCACCCGTGATACTATGCCTTCTGTCCACAACCTCATCGGTCACTCTCCACGCTTTCCACCATGATTTTCCGTTCTCCACTGTCTTCTACAGTAAAAGTAATTTTCACAAAGCGCATCACTTTCGTTTGTAAATCCACACCGTCGGAAGAAATCTTTCCTTTCCATGTATTTCCCTCTTTCGTCACGGAAGAAATACGGACACGCGCTTCTCTGCCGTCTAAAGAGATGGTTATTTCTTTATTTTCTACAGGTCCCTGTTTTAAAGAGGCGAGCGCCCAGTTTGCTCCGCTCTCCGCCGTGTATATGGCAGACAGTCCGTTCCCATAAGCCAGACTCCCGCCGCGCCCCCGTGAAAGGGAGAAGAGAAGCCCTCCCAGTACCGCCGTGAGCGCCGACAGAAGAAGCAGAAGCGATACCGCCATAAATCCTTTCCGCCTGCTCATTACTGCACCCCGTAAAAGTCACGATAAGGAAGGATCGCCGTTTTCACAGCATATACTTCTTTCGGATTCCGGCTTTCCATCCGGAAAGATACGTTCACCAGCCCTTTCGGCTGTACTTGAAATACGGATCCTTCTTCCGGCAGGAGGAACGCCGTCATTTCCGTGCTCCCCGTATTCTCTCCTGTCACGGGCTCACTCATGCCGTTATGAAGACGGACCTTGAGTTTTTCTCCCTCTACGAAAAAGCTGTAAGGGGCCCGTACTTTTTTCTTTTTATTCTTGCCATCCTTCACCCATATATACGCTTCGTACCTGTACACGTTCCCGCTCATCTGCGCCGCGCTTCCCCTGAGATTATTCCGTATCTTCTCTATCATGAAATCGGCAGCAAAAACGGCTTCGTTCACTGCCCGCCTCCGCCGGTCCATAAATGCCATGGCTCCCGCCGTCTGCCCGAGAATCGGAAAAACAGCCGCCGCCAGCGCTGACAGGAGCAGAAGCGCCAGCAGGACTTCCATAAGAATGAACCCCTTCCGCTTCATGGCGCCTCCAAAAGCAGGACAGCAGAAAAGGACGTGCCTGTCTTATCGGTGACAGTGCAGGAGACCTCCCGCATTTCCACGCCCTCTATCATTCGATGATTTTCTTCTATTGAAATATGGTACTGCCGTCCGTTCCGCACCACGTCTCCGGAAGGAACAGGGAACGCGCCCTGCAGGCGGCTGTTATACTTGATCGTTTCCATGACTTCCTGTACCAGAAAAGCTCCATCTGCCTCAATCTCCATGGCCTGTTCAGAACGCAGCGCTGCCTGGAGCATAAAAAAAGCGGTCCCTCCGAGAAGAAATACGATGCTTACCGCCGATACCGCCCAAAGCAAGGCGAACCCCTGACGTTTCCGCATACATCCTCCCCGTCTGCAAACCGCAACCACTCTTGCTCAATCTTATTATCCGCTTCCGCGGCGCTTATCCTCTCACTCTTTTATAAGTGACAAAGCGATGGACCGGATCGCCCTTCCCCATGACAGATTCCGTCTCTTTCCATTCTTCTTTGCGGAAAGAAGGAAATACCGCGTCGCCGTCATACTCTTTTTCTATTTCCGTGATATACATTTTATCCGCATAGGGAAACATGGCTTCGTACATCTTTTCCCCGCCGATGATAAAGTTCTCCCCTTCAGGAAGAACAGAGAGCAATTCTTTTACAGTGTGGAACACATAAACCCCTTCCGGCACGCTGTATGCCTTGTTTCCTGTCAGCACATAATGGACGCGGCCGGGAAGCACTTTCGGCAGACTCTCAAAGGTCTTTCTTCCCATGATGATGGGGCGTCCCATCGTGCGGGATTTAAACATTTTCAAATCGTCCGGCAAATGCCAGATAAGTTTATTATCATTACCGATGACGCCGTTCGCCGCGCGGGCAACGATGATGGACAGGCTCATACGGAAACCTCCATGGCAATCTTTTCATGGTGCTTATAATTTTCCAGCACGATATCCTCCGGCTTGAAGTCGTAGAAATTATGAACATCGGGATTCAGTTTCAGGACAGGCGCGTCGTAAGCCTTCGGCAGACGGGCCAGCTGTGTCTTCATAGCATCCACGTGGTTTCTATATACATGGGCATTATTGATAACATGCGTAAAAAGTCCGACGCGGAGTCCGCTCACCTGGGCAATCATGTGGACAAGAGCCGCGTACTGCGCCATATTAAAAGGAACGCCAAGACCCATATCCCCCGAGCGCTGGACGAGCATACAATTTAAGCGGCCGTCGTCGGAAACATCCCACATCGTAAGAAACGCACAGGGATACAGCGCCATATCGGGCAGATCCTTCACATTCCACAGATCTACCACCATACGGCGGCTTTGAGGATCTTTTTTCAACGTTTCCAGAAGCGTATCCACCTGATGATACTTGCCGAGCTGGTAGCCGTAAGCCTTTCCGATGGTGCCGTCTTCCCGCATCCATTCATCCCACACATGGCAGTTCCACTGCTGGAGAAGACGCACATCATTGGACTGTTTCTGCCATATCCAAAGGATTTCTTTCACCGATGTCTTGAATGCCACAAACTTGGTGGTCAGGATCGGAAACTCCTTTTCCAAATCAAACTGCATGATCTGGTGCGGCAGTTTATACGCCGGCATCCCCGTGCGGTTATCGCCTAAGCTCCCTGCGTCCAGTATATTCTTTATAATTCCAAGGTATTGTGTATCTGCCCGGCTCATGCGCCCTCCCTGATTTTTTCCATCGCAAATTTATTTTTATTATACCATGTCATTTACGGACGGCGTGAAGAATGTTCCAAGACTTCCAAATGGAGGAGGTAATCTTACCGGCTCCCTCACTATAATAACAGATCCTTCCCATTCGTTCAGGATAACGACTTACCGTTCCTCGTCATTATGACGCTTTTCCTTTAATCATCATTCAGAGCGGGGCAAGAATGCTTTGTGAGAAAAACAGAAAACAGAATAGTGACACTGAGCGAAGAATCTATTACCCTGATGACGTCTTACCGTTTTCCTCACAATGGCAGATTTTTTCTGCATTTACCTCTTAATTTCCACACGATACCTTTTCAGCTTGCCTCCATAGACAGGAAAGAAACTGAATTCGCCGTAATCTTTCACAGGCTCCGCATTTTTCAGCAGTTCCATATCGGCATCGGAAATCACAAAATCAATATCCCCATTTGCTTTCATATGCTCCGGATCTGCCGTTTTCGGCAGCACCACCGTCCCCAGCTGCCAGTCATAACGGATGCAGAGCTGAGGAATCGTGACCCCGTATTTCTCCGCCATTTCCGCCAGGCATCCATCTTTCAGCGCTTCGCCGTGCGCCACGGGAGAGTAGGCTTCCACTACGATATCCCTCTTTCGGCAGTAATCAATCAAATCCAGCGGACTGTTTCCCACATGGCAAAGAATCTGGTTCACCATGGGTTTCACACGGCAGCCGGCAAAGATGTTTTCAAGATCTCCCTCCAGGAAATTGGAAACGCCGATTGCCCGCAGTTTCCCGGCTTCCAAAGCATCTTCAAGTGCACGCCATACTTCCCTGTTCTCTTTATAGTAGCGGTCCTCCGACTGGTTCACCTCCACCCAGGGCTGGGGCGAATGAATAATCATCATGTCCAGATAATCAAGTCCCATCGTTTCCAGTGTCTTGTCGATGGATTCCATGGCGGACGCATAGCTTTTATTTTCAGCCGCTACTTTGGATGTGACAAAGATATCCTTCCTGTCAATGCCGCAGGTGCGGATTCCCTCTCCGACGCCACGTTCATTGCCGTACGCCTGTGCCGTATCGATATGGCGGTATCCGATATTCACCGCCGCCTGCACAGCCTCCGCCGCCTTGTCGTCATCAATAAACCATGTGCCCAGTGCCAGTTTCGGAATGGCTACGCCGTTATGCAACGTATAACTTTCCTCAAAAATCATAATTGCCTCCTCTATAAACGGTTGCCTGTACAGAATAACAAGTATCAGAATAAATCACTTTGCGATGAAACAGCCGATTTGATTAATATAGCATGCCCTCATGCTTTTATACCCTTTTGCAGTTCAGAAACATCATCAAAAGTCCCATACAGGTCTTCCTCTTTTTCTGCCGCTTCCATGTCCGCATAGGAATCGGATTCGGTTCACTGTGTCATATTTCCTTTCGCCATGACAATTCTTTTTTCCATGCTTACGCTTCAGAATCATTATATCCAAGCGCCAATCAGGCTACAAGTACATTGCACATATTTTTCTCCTAAAAACGGTTCCCCAAGGAAACTTTATCGCCGTACTTCATCGTCTCATCTTTGCATATTTCCCTATATAAAGATAAAATATAAAATCATAACGCAAAGAAAGGACGGACTCGTGAAAAGGATTTTATTTCTGGTTCCCCGCATGAACATCGGCGGTGCGGAAACCTATGTATATACCGCAGCAAAAGAACTCCGTGCCCGGGGCTATGAAGTTTTTCTCGCTTCCGGCGGCGGAGGTCTGGCGGATGAACTGAAAACGGCAGGCATCAGGACATTTTTTGTCCCGATCCGGCAGAGCAGGTTCTTATCCGTCTGGCGCGTTTCATCCATCGTGAAGAAATACCATATAGACATCATTCATGCCAACTCGGGAGCTGCGGGCATCATCGCGGCAAGAGTAAAAAGGAATACGTCTGTCCCCGTGGTATACACGGCACACGGCATTTTGGGAAACATGGAAAAAGAATATGTCATTGACCAATTGGATCAAATCATCTGCGTCAGTGAATACGTCAGGCAGGACTCTCTGGCACGCGACCTCCATGAAAATCATCTCCTTGTCCGTTACAGCGGCATCGACACGGAACGTTTCACCGCAAATGAAGAAGAGCGCATCCGGCTGCGAAAAGAGTTCGGTTTCGATGAGGATACCCTCGTTCTTGCCATCGTATCCCGCATAAAGAATTTGGAAAACAAAGGCCACGGACATCTTCTCTCCTTACTGGACAAGTATGGCCGTAAAGAAAACTGGAAGCTCCTTGTCATCGGAAAAGGGAACGGGCTCCCCCTGCTGAAAACGAAAATACGCGCCATGCACTTATCCGATAAAGTTCTCTGCCTCGGACACCGGACCGATGTGGAACACCTGCTGAACGCCGCAGACCTGACCGTCCTTCCTTCCCGCTTTGAAACGTTCGGTCTTGTCCTGGCGGAGGGCATGGCGATGGGAAAACCGGCCATCGCTTTTTCCGTAGGCGGCACGCCGGAAATCGTGAAAGACGGGGAAACGGGATTTCTCGTGGAAAAAGACAATGAAAAAGAGCTGTATGAATGTATCAAACAGCTCGACAGTGACCGATCTCTTCTTAAACAATTTTCAGAAAACGGTATCCGATGGGTACGCTCCCGTTTCACCAACCGCCGGATGGTCGATGATTTGGAAGTCATCTATCACAAGTTGTCTCCTTAATTATTTCCTGAAGGTCTTTTTAAAACGCCGTTCCAACTGGCGGAGCCAGATAAAAATCAAATGGATACGGCTCACCTTTAATTTAAATTCCCACATCGGCTGCCTGGCAGGAATCGGAATACGAGGCAGGGCAAGCAGATCCTGTGTCCACAACGGGACATCATAGAAAATCGCCAGCCCCAGTTTATACCCGCACTTCTCCGCCTCCTGCATGACCTTTCTGTCAAAATCTCCGTAAGGATAGCAAAGACATTCCACCGGCCTCCCATTAAGTTTTTCAAAAAAGCGTTTGCTTCCTGACAGCTCATCATGAAGACGATCCGTACCGCAGCGGCTCAGAAACGGGTGATCCATGGTATGGGAACCGACATAATGCCCCTCATTCTGCCACAGGGCCAATTCACGTTCATCCATGGTCCGCGTCGGCGCTTTCCCGAAATTTTCCCATTTGTTCTCCCTGCCGATCCAATTGGCAATGGGAAATATATTTCCCACATGGCGGTATTTTTTCAAAATCGGTAAGGCCGCGGAAAAATTATCTTCATAACCGTCATCAAAAGTAAGGACCACCGGTTTCTTCGGCAGCCGCTTTCCATGGAGAAAATGCGCCTGCAGTTCCTCCGCCGTGATGCTGTGAAATCCATTTTCTTCCAAGTATCTCATCTGCTCTTCAAACTTTTCCTCCGGCAGCGCGTTCCGATCCCCCGGGACAGAAGCAATGCGGTGGTACATTAAAATAGGTACCCGATCACGAAAATGGTAATATGTGTACAATAAAGCAGAAAAGATTATAATAGAAACGTATAACATAAATAAACTCCTTAATTTATTCTAATTATTGTATCACATATATTTTTCCTGATCAGAGGATTTCATGAAAACATTTTTAGTTTATAATACCTCTTATTTCGGAGACACTATCCTGACAGACGCACTGTGCAGGAATCTGAAACGGCTGTATCCGGAAAGCCGTCTGGTTTTCGTATCGAATAAACCGTTCACCGACATTTCCCGATACATGGACGGTGTCGATGAAGTCTGGACCTATGACAAATGGGGCATCCATAAGGGACTTGCCGGATGGTATAAATTTTATAAAGAACATAAAAACCAATATGTTTTTGATGCCGTTTTTGTCATTTACGGCAATGAGCGGGGCATTTTATTATCCAAATTTTTAGGCGCAAAAAAAATATACGCAGACAATCGGCATGCGATCGTCCGCCTGCTCCTCTCCAACGGAAAAATTAATTACGGAAAATGGATCCATGTGCAGGATCGGCATGCCTATCTGGCGGAACTGTATGCGGGAAAACCCATGGAAAGCATGAAAATCAGGTACCATGTCCCTGATGAAGCTTTTGCATATATCAATGCACGGCTTTTAAAGGGAATCAGCAAACCGATCATTGCACTGAATCCGGTCACCAAGCGAAAAGAAAAAGATTTGAAACCGGACACACTCCTTACACTGGCAAAAAAAATAAAAGACGCAGGGATGATTCCCGCCATGATCGGTGCGGGAAAAGATTGTGAATCATATTATGAAAATCTTCCGCCTGCTGGCAGACAGGTGCTGCTGAATCTGGTAAATAAAACCACCATTCCCCAACTGGGCGCCCTGCTGAAAAGCTGTGCCGTCCTCATCAGCGCCGACACCGGTACTGCCCACTTTGCTCTCGCCTTAGACGTTCCCGTGGTAGATGTTTTTTACCTGAATGATGAATCCAATCTCGCCGCCTGGGGACCGAAGACATTCTACCGCCACCGCCTGATTGCCCGCGGCGGAGATTTCAGCGCTGAAAATATTTGGAAAAATGCACAGGATCTGATAGAAGAAAACTCTTCCCTGTAACTTTGTATATTTCCGGTTCGTATCAGGAAAGGATATTGATATGTTCTCACGGTATTTCACGGATAGCCATTCTATAAAAACGCTCCCGTCTTATCTTTTGTCTTCTTTTATTTTCATAAGCGTCATCTTTTTACTTTTCCATATTTCCGGATTTGAACGTGTTTTCGAATGGAATAAGAGTCTGCGTGATGCGGCCACAGGTTTTGCCGTCTTCAGCCTCATTACATATACACTGAGAGAAAAATTGTATTCCCCCTTGTGGTGCTTATCCCTGTTTCCTTATCTAACGCAGCTTGTAATTTACGCCTATGTACTCATTCATGCCAATATGTCCTGGACGATTGACTACGACTTGATCCACCCCTATTTCCTGCTTTTCGTTTACGAATCAGCCCTCACGGCATGCTTCTTTGCCTTCTCACAAAACCGTCCAAGGAAATGGCGCTTTTCCATTTCTGTCCTTTATGGAATTATCGTCGCGGCAAGCCTTCTGTTTGCTGCTATATATCTGGGATACTACCTCCTATACAATGACACGATACGCGCGGAAAATATGCTGCCCATCCTGCAGACCAACAAAAAAGAAGCGTTTGAATTTATTTCAGACCGCATCGGACTGCCCGTCCTGTTTTCTTCCCTTATCTTTTTTGTGCTGCTCTTACCGGCCTCTTTCTTCTGCTGTCATAAAGCCATTTCCGTCGGCCGGGATCGTTACAGTAAAATGCGTATCCTATGGATAGGCATGATTTGCATTCTGTCCATCATCAGCATCCATAAATATATCCCGTCTCTTTTTCCTATTTCACAAACTTATGGCGCTTTTCACTATATACATGAAATGCGGCGGATCAGCCAAAAGCATGAACAAAATATAAGCCGGTTCCGTATATATACCCCCGTCAGCGAAGCCATGCCGCAAAAATTACCGGGTACCGTCATTGTCGTCATCGGAGAAAGCGCCACCCGTGACCGGATGAAAGCCTTTACCCCGTCTTATCCGTCTGAAACAACCCCATGGCTCTCAGAAATGAAAGAAACACCTTATTTTTACCTCATGGATAAAACATATTCCTGCTTTCCCGTCACTGTTCCCGCGCTTTCCATGTTCCTTTACGGGCGAAACCAATATGACCACCGGAACATAGATGACGTAGCCAATATCATAGATGTGGCACACCTTTCCGGCTATAAAACATGGTGGATGAGCAACCAGGGCAAAATGAGCGGTGAAGACAGTCCCATCGATTTCGTCGCGCAAAACTGCGATACGGAACAACGGACGCCGTTTCCGCTGGGCGACGATTATCAGCTGCTCGATTTTGTAAAGCAGCTTCCCAAAAACGAAAATAACTTTGTCATTATCCATCTTATGGGCAGCCATATCAGGTACAGCGACCGCACCCCGCCGGATTTTAAAGGAATCGACAACCCGAAGCACGATAAGCGGACCAACCAGTATGACACCACGCTGCTCTATACGGATCATCTCCTCCGTGATATCTATACGTATGCCAAAGATCATTTGAATCTGCAGGTCATGATGTACTGCTCCGACCACGGGGAAAACATGGAACGAAGCCATGTCGCCAGCAAAAATATGACTTATGATATGGTTCGGATTCCCTTCTTCATTTATCTTTCTCCCGCTTACACACAGCTCTACCCGGATACGGCACAAGCCTTGCGTCAAAATGAACACAAAGTATTCACCAATGACCTAATGTATGACACCATCAGCGGAATCCTGCACCTGCTGAATACAGACTATGAACCGAATTTTGATTTAAGCAGTGACACATATGATCTAAAACCGGCAGATGCAAGAACGAAGTATGGAGAATGGACCATCCTTGATGATCCGGATTACAAGTAAGTAATCCAGGCATGACAAAACCGTTACAGTTCCTTACTTCATTACTTATCTTCCAATGCAGTTATCAGCATACAGGTAATCCCATGAAAAGAATTTCTCTGCAAGATCTTCACCGGTATCTTCTCACATCCCTCATTGCTTTTGATTCATACTGCCGTTCCCATGGTATCTGTTATTCCCTATGCGGGGGTACACTCATCGGCGCAGTTCGGCACAAAGGTTTTATCCCCTGGGATGATGACACCGATATCATGATGACAAGAAATGAATATAATAAATTGACCGATTTCTGGTTAAAAGATCCTTTGCCGGGGTATACTCTTCTCACCGACCGCACCCCGAATCATACTTATGCCGGAGAAAGCGGAAAGTGGTACGCCAATGATACTGCGCCTCTTTCTCCCGCCAATGAATATGATATCGGACTTTTTGCGGATATTTTTATCGCAGACGCTTTACCTCGTGATGAAAAAGAAGCGGCCGCCCACTTTCACAAGATTCATTCCCTGACAAAGCGTTTTCATTCCACCAACAAACGGAAACACCATACATTTTGGAAAATTTTCTTTCGGATGATCCCCTCTTTTTCCCCCGATTATTTTTACAAAAAGCTGCACAAAGAGCTGTCCCGTTATACGGCTAAAGACTGTGATTTCCTTGCCCTTATACTAGGCTCCGGCAAAGATATAAAGCGGGAACGTATCCCCCGACATTTCTTTGATCATTATACAGAGCTCACTTTTGAAGGGCACTCCTTCCCTGTCATTGCAGAGTATGACGCCTACCTGCGCCATTACTACGGTGACTATATGCAGCTGCCTCCGGAAAAAGCACGGCTTTCTTATCACACTAAAAACCACTATCTGAAGCGCTGAAAAAATGCAGATGTCAAACAGGAACTAGGCATCTGCATTTTTACTTTTCTGAAAATCTTATATTTCTTCTTTTGAAAAAAGCTTTTTTGGATTTACTGTCACCAAAACAACTCCCACCATAACCAGAAGGCAGCCTGCCATAACGGAAACCGTAATTTCCGCACCGTTTCCGAAAAGGAAATTGAGCAGACAACCCCAGATAATATAGGTAATATTGGCTGCCATCCCTTTCGCACAGCCGATCATATGGTTCGCTTTATACCAAAGCATGTAAGACAATCCTGCCACTATCCCTGCGGCAAGAAAAAAGTGAAATGCTCCTTCCGTCCGGTATATGGCATTCAATGCAGGATATCCACGAATACAGGGCAGCACTATAAAGAGAAGCACGGTTCCCGATACGACCTCCCTGATGGTAATCGCTACATCAGGAATCATATCTTTCATGCCATATACGGCAATCACGCTTTCACTCCCCCAGCACAAAGCCGAAACTAGGGCAAACAAGATTCCCAGATGAAACATACCATTTCCCCCGGCTTCCGGCTGATCCCCTACAAGAATACTGCCCGCCACCGATAAAAATATTCCGAGCCACATCCTTCCGCTTATCGGCTGTTTTAACCAGAAAGCGGCCAGCAGACACCCGACAATAGGATATAAAGAAGAAATAATCAAGGCATTTGCGGCTCCTGCCATGGAAATCCCCAAAACATAACTTGTCTGCCCCACAGGGCCTCCAAGCAGAGCTGCCAGGCATATCACCAGACCGGAACGCGTTTTAAACGTCCGCACTATGGGAAGCAGCAATCCTCTTGCCGAATGCAGGAACAACATGGAAACCGCCGCTGCCGTATCTGTAAGGGCAACGCATGCCAATGGGATTCCCATCATCACAAAAAAGGTTGTCCCCACCGGAAAATTTTCTCCCGATAGATACCCATACCCCAATGATAGGAAAAGGTTATTAACCCCCCATAGAAAACCGCTTATCAATCCTGCCAGTAATCCAACCATTTTCTGCTCCTGACATTACAACCTTAACATATCCAAAGCCATTTCAGAATATTTTTTTGCATACCCGTACTGTGTTTCCGGGTATTTGTCAAAATATATGCCCAGATCTTCTTTAAACTCGCACCAGTTACTCCAAAGAAGTCCACCAACCGCCTCATACGCCATAATTCGCCAATATATTTCATCAGAGCAGTCCCCGTCAAAATACAAGCGGATAAGCCGATCAGTTTCTTCCTTCGTATAACCGGTATAAATCGCAAACATGGCCAGATCCACATAAATATCCTGCATACCTGCATATTCCCAGTCAATCAGATATACTTTCCCCGTATCGGTCATTAAGAAATTATCAGGAACTGCATCAATATGGGCTAAAACAAATTTCTTCCTATCTATGGTATCCAGTACCGGTTTCAGTTTATATACCCGTTTTTTTATAACGTCATAATCTTCATACTTGGACTTTTTCCGCTTCCATAAAGATTCATAGTATTCCAGTGTGTGATAAAGGTCAAAAATAAAATTCCCTTTGATTTTAAATTCGTGAAATTCCCGCAGTTTTTCCATACACATTTTTACATCCCTTCCGTTATAGGGATTACAGTTGCGGGCATTTTCAATGAAACGGGTAATTTTGTATCCTTTATCCGCATCTATGGCAATAATTTCATCGCTGATCCCATAAGAAGAAACTGCCCCATAGGTTTCCACTTCCCTCTGCCGATTAATAAGCCGTCCGGTACCCGCACCATTTAACCGAAGAACATACCGGCTTCCTCCATGGGTGAAGATATAGGAATTGTTCGTCATTCCCTTCTTTAATGGAACCACATCACTGATTCCCGGCCCCATCACATCTGAAACGATCCGTTTTATCTTTTTATATGGTATCTCCATAGCGATTCTCCTTCCTGCCAGGTTTCTTCGGACTTTTCTTTTTCAAAACCTTACTGCTGTAAAAGCGGAATTTCTTATAAAAACGGTAAACCGGCAACTCTCCAATACCGCCTTCCGTATCTTTATAAAGAGCTGCCATATACCAATAAAATGCCGCTACTGCCACATATTTCATGAAACGAATCTGTTCTTTTTCGGAGGGCTCATGGCATAAATAGATGGTGAAAATCTGCATCGTTTCTTCAAAAGAACAAGGAATGCCGCAGACATAGGATGCCATATCACAAAAAGGATCCCCATTTCCTGAAACACTCCAATCCACCAACAGTACCCGGCCTTCCTCATCAAGAAAAATCCCCCTGTTTCCACAGGCATTATAGCAAACCGTCCAGTTCTCCCGATTCACCGGGATAGAATCATATATTTCCTTTGCAGCAGCATACATCTCCTGAAAATCAAATGGCAGACGTACATCCAACTCTTCCAGTCGTTGCTTATAACAGTCAGTTTCCTTCCATATATTAAATTCATACTCCGAAACGGGGCCTGACGCATGAAGTTTGCGGTAAGCCTCCGCTATCCTTTGCATATCGGAAGCAGACTTATAATCCGCCTCCCGTATACTGTCATGATAAACCGCCACTTCCCAGCCTCTTTTTTCATCAATATAAAGACTTTTTCCGTTTAGCTCCAACTTCTTCGCCAATTTCAAAAAGAAGGATTTCTTCTTCCAATCCGTACGATTAATCATAGATCTGTCCGGATGCAAGTACAGATAGACATCATTTCCGCAGATAAAGCGAAACGCCAAATATCCGCTGACCTCCTTCACAACGCGGATCTGTGTAATATCCTTATGCCTGCAATGAAGAACCCTGCAGATATTATCCATAATGGACGATCCCACATTATCCACATAGGAGAAATCAAAACTTCTTAAATCCTCCAGGGAATCAAATTCCAAAATTTTATGTTCTTCATAGCGTTTGACATACATATCCAATTCATCGATATGTCTGATATACACATCCTCCCAAAGTAAATGTTTCGTTTCCTCTTTCTTATATTCTCGTTTCAGAATTTCAGAAAATGTTTTACTGAATGCACGGGAAAAATAAACCTGCCCGATCATGTACCAAGAATGATGACCACCTATGCTGACACCCGTTATTCTGCCCCTGCGGTCGGAACGGATACAATATTCATCGGTTGCTCCCGCCGCATACTGCGCTGCATAATAGGAACGATAAACGTATCCGGTAAATACATTCTCCGCAAAATAATTATCCGATGAACAAATATATGTATTTCCCAGTTCTTCCAATACGGCCATAAGCGTAGATGTATTATTGTATCGGTAATAATCGGGGTTAATAACAATCTTCACATGGAATTTTTCTTCCAGATAAAAAAAATATTCCTGCATATATCCGACAACTACAGTAATATTTTCGATTCCCGCTTCTTTTAACTGCCGGATCTGCCTTTCAATCAACACTTCGCCTTTGATCCGGATCAGTCCTTTCGGAATTTCATAAGTCAGCGGCGCAAACCGTGTCCCCATCCCTGCCGCCATAATGACCGCATTCTGCACTTTATAGGGAAAAAGCATCTCATATCCCAAGGAGGATACTTTCCCTTTCTCCACATACCCTTTATTTTCCATCTCTTTAAGTATACGGTTCACACTCCCCAGCGATATTCCCAAGGCATATGAAATTGTCCTTTGCGCAGGTATCCGGGAATATTTCACAAGATAATTCAGTACATCAAACTGTTTTTGCGTCAGCATAACATATCCTTTCCCACATTTATTATGTTTTCATTATAGCACATGTTGTTCATTTTTAATGTACTTTGGTAAATAATTGAACACCCATGCTGTTTTATAATTTCTCTGCTTTATAAAGAATAGAAAACGGTCTGTATCCAAAATGAAAACTTTCTCATTCCTATACAGACCGTTTTTACCTCTTATCTCTTTATTAAATTGATTGTCACAGCCGCGCCGCCTGCTCTTCGTCCGCGCCCGCCTTATGCATTATACCCGCCGTCTCTGCCATGATTCCGTATCCCAGTAAAGCAAAAAAGATACGGCAGGATACTTTATTAACGAAGGTGGCATCCACCAGACCGTGGATGAAAAAACCGAAATATGCAGTAAGCAGCGCCATCATGAAATAAAAATCTTTTGACCGTTTTACTTCTTTATAAAGCCCGGCAAACACAAAAAGAAAAAAAGCAGCATATCCTGCAAACCCGATCAAACCGGCCGTAGCCAGAAAATGAATCGGCATATTATGCGCCATCGCCAGATTTTCTTCAACTGCTTTTTCAGGGCGATATTCCCCATAATAATTATCCTTCCACCGGTTCAGACCAATCCCTGCTATTTTATGATCTTCCCACATCCTCAAACTGGATTCAATCATCATAAAACGTTCTCCCCCGGCTTTATCCATACCTATCCGTTCCTCATGGATCACATATATTCCCCCCAGGCAGACTGCCGCAAAGATTCCGACAGTGACAAACAAGGCTATCCACTTCTTCACAGAAAAATTTTTTCTAAACGCAAAAATAAGTACGACAACGGCAAGCACCGACCCTGCCGCCAAAGATGCAACGGAGCCTCTTGATCCTGTCTGATATAAACAGAAAATCTGCATACATAAAACACAGCCTTCTACCAAACGAAAAATTTTATTTTCTTCTTTTACCAGATAATACACAATAAACGGAATCGTCATAGCAAGTATCGTTCCAAATTCATTGGTATGGGAGTGCATCGAGGTAATCCTCATGCCCGGTTTCATATACCATTGCATGATACCCGTGGCACAATCAAGCATAGAACCGATAAGCAGTCCCCATTTAACCCCTTCATCAGCCCGACATGCATTGAAAACAAGGAAAACTATAACCAGCGGGCTTACGGACCAGAAATAATCCAATCCGACCAGAAATCCGCCCCTATTCCCCTGTATCAGGGAAGACAATAATAGTGCTCCATAAAATAATAAAATCCCCGATAGAATTAATGAAAATTTTTTCCAGGGAAATTCCAATATTTTTATAGAATGATTCTTTACCATATCCCAAAATAAAAAGAACACAAATGCGGCTATTGCATAAGAAAAATAAGCAGCAGAAAATTTAAAAGCCAAAACCGCAAATAAAATCCCCATTGTCAGAACTGCCGGCATACACGTATACATTCAATAAAAAATCCCTTCACTATCACGAATTCCGTCAAAAGGCAATACACAAGCCATATTTCCTCTTTCGGTCATCTCCTAATTATTTTTATATTGCTTTGCTCTTATTTTATACTGCAACAATAAAATCCCTCTGCGAATATACCCCATCAGATTCAGTAAACCGTCATAATGTCCCAGAATTAATTTTTTTTGCATATTCAGCATAAACGGCAGTCGTCTCCTTTTATGTCGAAAAATATAATCGACCACTTTCTTTTTTGCACCGGTGTCCAGACTGTCCATACCGGCATCGGACACCATAGTCTTAATACCTGCTATAAGAGCATTCCTCCCACAGATATCCTTATATTGCGGCATATAGATACCCGCTATCCGTTCATGTTCTTCCCATGCCAGAAAACTGCCGTATTTTATCAGAATGTAGTTATATACACTCCCCCGTCTCATACTGCTGTTTTCATTTTCATAGCTGTAATAATATAAAGAGACAGGAATTACACAGGCGCTCTGTGCCCTGAAAAAAATTTCCCCGTTTACATACATATCTTCCAGCAGTTGGCTCACCGGAAAACGTACTTCATTCCACAGTATTTTCCTATACAATTTACCCCAGACAAAATTAGGAAGCCGGTTCAGTAATATGTCTTTTTGAATATCAGCCAACGCTCTTGTCTTTTTCCATGAGGATGAACATGCCACAGGCCTCTTTCCCGGACGGATAATACTGTACCCTGCCATAACAATATCACAGGTTCCGTTTTGCGTGTAAACAAGCATGATTTCCAAAGCTTCAGGCACTAAAAAATCATCAGAATCCAAGAAATACAGCCAATCCCCTCTTCCAACTTCAAGGCCTGCATTCCGTGCTGCACCCTGCCCTTGGTATTCCTGATGGATGACATGAATCCTGTCATCTTTTTCTGCATAGGAGTCACATATCTGCCCGCATGCATCAGGCGAGCCATCATCAATCAGGATCATTTCCCAATTGGAATACGTCTGGTTCAACACGCTGTCAATACATCTATGTATAAATTTTTCAGTTTTATATACCGGCACGATGACCGACACCAATGGAGCATATCCCATAGGTTTTATCCCCTTATTCCGCCTTTTAAGCGTTTCAGCACATTGCCACCGATTTCCATATTCAGGTACGCGTAGCAATATGCATTTAAAATGAAAACTATTCCAAGCATAACCATGCCTGATGTGGTAAACATCGCTTTACCCGGATCCGGATCAAATCCGAAGACCGATGACAAGGGTGTCCATATCCAGCGAAGGAATGTGGTGAAGCGGTCAATCGCACCGGTAAGGGCATCGGCAATGCCGAGAACATAAATGGAAAATATGATTTTATAAGACATTTCAAGTATATATGCAAGAATCGTAAGGCAAAGCGTTTTCCCGTAGGACAGTTTATGAAGAAATCCATAGCCCATGGCCATGCCGAGGGCACCCGCATAAAAGGCTGTCGTCAGTCCGATTTCAGGCCCTCCGATCATGGTAACGAGAATAACCACCCCCGCCGATGTGCCGAATCCCCACTTCATCCCGTGGAAATCGCAAATGACAGCAATCGGAATGGGGGACGCGGTCATAGTGACGAACACGAGAAACGGCGCTAAAAGTTTCAGCAGCACCAGGAGTGACGCAATGGCCGCCGCTGCCGCCGCTTCTGTCAGATATTTTGTTTTTCTCACTGATTCGTTCAATCTGTATCCTTTCCAAAAGAAGCCGCCAATGCTTCTTTCTCCTGTTTTGTTTTTCGTTTCAAATAGAATTCACAGGATCGGGCATCATGACCGTTGTTCCATTCCCTGTACCACACAAGACGGACAGGCAGCCGGCCTTTCGTATACTTCGCGCCCTTCCCCGCGTTATGGACAGCCACCCGTTTTTCCGGATCATCCACGGTAAATCCCGTATAGAGTGTGCCGTCTTGGCAGCGCACCATGTAAGTAAAATATTTCTTTTCCATCTCTTTCTCTTAGCCGCAGGCGGCAAAAGGGCACCGAACTGTTTACATTTAGGTGTATGGTCTCCGCATGGTCACGCATGCCGCCGTCCCCGTTTCCAGACTGCTGTTTTATTACCCCTCTATTGTATACAAACAATAAAAGAAATGCCAGCTGCATTGACAGCAGCTCAGAAAGCATTTCTTTTTTATTTCCACATTTTTTCATGTCATTCGGATAACAGATTCTTCACTGCCGTGGTGAGAAAAACGGTAAGAAGATAAAAGCTATCAGCTATCAGCTGTGAGCTGTTAGCCGTTAGCTGTGAGCCGTCAGCTAAAAGTGCTGAATGACGGCGGATGGCAAGACGTCATTCTGAGCGTCAGCGAAGGATCCGCACCCATGGTGAGAAAAACCATAAGCTGTCACCAGCGTAATAGATTCTTCACTCCGTGTCACTGTTCCGTTTTCCGTCTTTCTCACAAAGCATCTTTACCCCCGTTCTGAATGACGGGATACGGTAAGGCATCATAATGACAGAGAACATTAAACGTCATTCTGAGCGCCAGCGAAGAATCTGTTACTGTGGTGAGGAATGCGGTAAGATGTCATAAGAATCATAGATTCTTCACTTTGTGTCCGTCCTATTGCTGCTTCCCTTTAATAAAAAGTGCAGCAGGGGAAATGTTGCATTTCTCTTTGCTGCACTTATATGGTACTAATACACAAACCGGTATCAGACAGGTGAAAAACCGACGGCCGGAGGCTCAGTACCATTCATTGATCCAATTTTTTTCAGAGGGAAGCATGTTTTCCGCCGTTTCAAGAACTTTTTCACGCTCCGCACCTTCCAGCCATTCGATGCGCCCCAGATCCGACAACTCTCTCAAAGACAGCGCTCCAAAGAAAAGCTGGGCGAGGGCGCCTGCGGTCATGGTGAAATCCGGTTCGGGAATTTTATTTCCCAATTTCACGCCGGAAATATCTTCGATATGAAGCTTCAGTGTGTAAAATACATCATATTTCACAGCGTAAATTTTTCCTTCCTTGGCGGAAAGGACGTAGATGCCACTGTTTTCGGGAAGGAACTCGTCCGCCAGCTGGAAAGACAGGAATCCTTTCATCTCTCTGCAGGGAAGTCCGTCAAATGCCATGACCGGATCCGTGACGCGTCCCATCATGGTTGGGAAAGAGGCATTATGTATATAGGTATGCTCCGCGCCATTCTGCCAGTAGAAAAATGCCCTGTCATCAAAAGGTTCATACCACACGCATTCATCCACGGAACCGCGGTGTCCAGCCATGTAAGCATAGAGCCCTTTCCGTCCCGCATCGGAGGCGTACGCCATTTCCGACACGATGAGTTTCCTTCCGTCCAGATGGTAGAAAATATATCCGGCCGCACCGTCCAGGTCATTGACGACAGCGATGTAACCGCCGTCACAGAACTGGGCGCCGATGTGCTTCTTCCATGACGCCTCATCACGAAAAGCCCAGCCGTTCCGCCCCTTCACATACCTGTCATAGACAGAGGCAAGAGTTTTCCATTCATCTATCGAGGCAATACTCCCTGCGGACTGCGCCCGCTTACCCAAGAAACTTAAATGCTCAGGCGCGGCGCTTCGTTTCCACTGGTGCGCATAAAATGAAAATCCCATAGGATAGTAATACGATGCCGCCGAGGGCATGAGAATGACAGCGCCTTTATTTTCCATCCGCGCCATATGGAACGCGCCGCGGATCAGTTCAGTCGCAAGCCCTTTCCCTCTTGCAGCAGGATGGGTAGCTACCCCGACAAGGTAATCCACCGGCATCTTTGCACCGCGGACACATATTTCATAAGGACGGCGGTGAAGACTGCACGCTATTTTTCCTGCTTCTTCTCCCGCCAGTACATCTTCCGGGCGGTAGAGTTCCCTGAAATACCAGCGGAACCACGGGTCGTCCTCTCTTTCAAAACAGTACGACCAAAGCGCGCGTATGTCCTTTTCATCCGTCCGACTGCATTTACGTATTTTCATAACTGCCTCAGAAACAACTGCCGTCTTTTACGACGACATCATACTTTTCCGCAAAATGGTCAGGATTGTATTCCATTTTTGCCTGACGCAGGCCGGGCAGCCCCATGTCTTCTTCACGGTTTACAAATTCTGTTTCCGCAAATTCATGCATCAGGAAATCGCGGTTGATCGCCTGATACAGTCCGCGGATATTCGGATTTGCCTTTTCAAAGAAAATATGTGCCACCCGAGGATTGACCAGATCTCCGTTTGTAAAAGCTTCCACTTTCCCATAAATGCGGATAATGGCACCTTTTAATTTCAAAGCGTCCCAATTGGCAAAACACCGCTGCAGCGCTTCTTTTTCTTCTGCAATGTCTCCATGCCGTTCAAACCAGTCTTCGATCCCCTGCCATGCATCTTCCCTGTTTTCCGACGTGATGGACTCATATGTATAATCACCGTACTGGCGGAGAAAACCGTTCAGATGATTCTTCTTCATGCGGAGTTTCTTCCCCGACAAATTAATCATGTCTGCCGTACGGTACACATACTCCCAATTATCCCGATCCGCAGTGAATTCATATCGGTTCGGACAATGGGCCTTGATCTGTTCCAGCACCCAGGGTGAAGCAGCTTTAATGATAAACGGCTTTCCCTCGCGCTCCAGACATTCATGGATAATCTCCATGCCGCGGCCGAAAGACGCCCCTTCACCGGCAAAAGGGGGCATAAAAAACGTATTCTCCCCTTCCCCCGCACGGACGAATAAGATATTCTCCTCTACCGCCCACTGCGTATGGTACGCTTCCTGCCATAAAAAAAGTGTATTGAATGAACAGTCGATCCCCTCATAATGATGGACATGAAAAAAGCTGTCGATATACTCTCTTTTTTCAATTGTAAACGGTTTGAAGTCTATGATGAACATCTCCTTAAAAAATAACAACTATATTGTAAATATTCTATCCTTTTTTATTCCTTTTGGCAAAAACCGGAACGGACTTTATAAGCCACAACATGGCATGCTGCTGAAATCAGAAGACAGATAAACACCCACTCCGTCATTTTTCCGGTGCAGGAAAATAAATCTGCCGCAAAAGCAGTAAACAAAAATTTTTACAAAAATAAAGAAATTCTTTCCCACTCTCATTTAAGCCTCTTTCTTGATAATGAGAAAACCGATATTATCAGAAACAGCAGATCTGGCTTTTTCCAATTTCCCATAAAATCAAGTTTCACCGCGGCGAACATGATTTCCCCGAAACTTCATTCGCTGCGTTTTTCTTTCGATAAAAATTACACTTATTCACATTATTCACAAGCTTATTCACAACTATTCACATCATGTGGATAAAAACAATCTGTTTTTTCTCTTTTCGCGATAAATCAAAGCTTTTTTCCGCCTGTCCATCCCAGACAGACACACGAACTGTGCATAACTGTGCATAACTGTGCATAACCGTTTTGCCATTCTGTAAATGAGAATGGAAAACATTCCGTATTTATCGTATATCTTTCTCACTTTCACTCTCACAGGATACCCCCGATATGCATGTGAATAACTTTCTCTCCATCTGTCCCCCTTTCTTCCAATCATCCATTTTTCTTCCCCTCTTGACAACGAATACGTGCAAAATAGAAAGAAAAAAAGCGAATAAAAGAATTCATTCCCAATCACCCCTGTATTTGTCCGCCTGCTGTGTACATAAGAAATAAAAACTTTCTAAAAGAAAAAATGATTTCCTTCCGTTCCGACATCGGCAGAAATGAAAATCATTTTCCCGTTTTGTCTCTTTCATTCCATTTTATTTGCAAACTCCCATTTCTGCCTTTTTTGTGCTAAAATATGACATGTACACGCGTCCATAGCTCAGCTGGATAGAGCAGCGGTTTCCTAAACCGTGTGTCGGGGGTTCAAATCCCTTTGGGCGCACCAGAAATGCACAGCTGCCAAAAGGCGGCTTTTTTATTTGCCTTCAAAATGTATTTCCTATCGGGGTAAAATCCTCTTTTTCGACCCATGTCGCCGTCTGTGGAGTCTTTCAGAGAAAAAATGATATAATATATATGGTAAATACTTTATAAATACTTTTTTACGGGGAGACAAATCATGGATACGGTACATATCAATTTAGGAAATGATTCTTATGATGTGATAATCGACTCAGGCATCATCGGCCGCCTGGGAAAAGAAACCGCCCCCCTGTCGGGTCACGGGCGCGCAGTCATTATCACGGAAGAAGGAATTGACGAACTGTATGGCCAGGATTTGAAGCGCCAGCTGGAAAAAGAGAACCTGAACGTACAGCAGATCGTTCTTTCTTCGAGCGAAAAGAGCCGAAGCCTTTCTGTCGTGAGCCGTGTATGCGAGGCGCTGGCAGACTTCGGGTTCTGTGCAGGAGATCTGCTCATCGGCCTTGGCGGACGTGTCGTCGGCGATGTGACAGGCTTTGTTGCAGCAACTTACCGGAGAGGGACTCCCTACGTGCAGGTGCCCACTTCTCTCCTGGCACAGATCGGCAGCGCCATCGGAGGGAAAATCTCCATCGATATCAATGGAAGAAAAAATCTCATCGGTACATTCTACCAGCCCAAAGCCGTGTATGTAGATCCTGCCATGGTCCGCACGCTGCCTGCCCGTTTCTTCCATAACGGCCTCGGCGAAGCGATTAAAATCGGCTGCGTGGCAGACAAGGACCTCTTTGAAATATTTGAAAAAGCCGCCTCTGACCAGGATATCCTTCGTGTTCTTCCGGAAATCATCCGCCGCTGCATTACCATCAAGGCACACTATGTGGAAATCGATCCCGAAGACAAAGGCGAGCGCCGTATCCTTGATTTCGGCCACACACTGGGCGGCGCGGCAGAGAGATACTACCGTTTCAATGATCTCCGCCTGACCCACGGTGAAGCGACGGCGGCCGGCATGTACATGATCACGAGCGCTTCTGAAATTCTGGGACTCACCAAGCGGGGTACAGCGGAACGGATCAAGTACGTCCTCCAGTCTATCGGCCTTCCCACCAATCTTGACGTCCCCCGTGATATTCTTGTCTCCCTTCTGGAACATGGAAAAAATGTAAAAGATGAAAAAATAGAAACACCCCTCGTTCTGGAAATTGGAAAAGGATATATTTATACGGGAGAAATTGAAACCTTAAAAAAATATATACAAATGGAATAATTGCAAACCTTCGAAAGAAATACCGGGAGTAAAAATAAACTTCCGGTATTTTTTTCGCCCTGTTTCTCATAACCTGTAAAACCTGTTCTCCATGGGGTGCTATGCTATAATGCAGACAATAAAACAATCTGCCTGAAAGGTATACTATTTTAAACCGGAAACAGGAGTATAAAAATGGATTTCAGCAAAATAACAGCGGCCGTTATCGGCCTGGGTCTAATGGGCGGTTCCTTTGCCATGAGACTGAAGGAACTCGGAGCGGCAGTAATCGGCATCAATCGGACATTATCGACGGCAGAGGCCGCCCTTCGGCAGGGCATAGTGGATTCCATCGATATCAGTGACCTGAAACACGCGGACATTGTTATATTCTGCACACCTGCCAAAGCGACACTCGCCTTTGTGAAAGATCACCTGCCGGACTTCCGCTCCGACGCGATCATGACCGATATCGCCGGCGTAAAAGGAAACCTTGCCGATGATATCCGGCAAATACTTCCGCCGGGCATAGATTTCATTTCATCCCACCCTATGTGCGGACATGAAGGTGAAGGACTTTCCCGGGCGGATCCGGACATTTTCCGCGGAGCAAATTATATCCTTCTTCCCGATAAAACGAACCGCCCGGAGAGTGTGGAACTGCTCCGAAACATGGCGCTGGCTCTCGGCTGCCGCCATGTACCGTCAATCACACCGGAAGAACACGACCGCCACATCGCCTACACCAGCGACCTGACCCACGTCCTTGCGGCGGCGCTGATAAACAGCACTTCCCTGAAAGAAGACACAAAGTACTTTACAGGCGGATCATTCCGTGATGAAACAAGAGTAGCGGATATCAACAGCCCCCTTTGGACAGATTTATTCCTTGCCAACCGTGAAAACCTGCTTTTTGAAATCGACCGTTTTACAGAAAGCCTTTCTGCAATAAAAACAGCACTGGACAGGGCAGACAAAAATACCCTTCATGAACTTCTTGAAAAAGCAGGAAAAAGAAAACGGAACCTGACAGCCGCCGATAAAATATGATCGGACGTAAGCTGCCGGCTCCTGAAAACCGACAATTGTGAATCAGCTGCCCGCACCAGTAATGGAGGATACTCGCATGCCGTAGTGACTCAAACCGTAAAAGAATAGTTAGCTTATAGCTGGCAGCTCACAGCTGATAGCTTTTATCTTCTTACCGCTTTCCCCACCACGGTAACAGATTCTTCGCTGTCGCTCAGAATGACGCCTTACCATGGGTGCTACTTTATCGGCAGGCCTGAAAGTGGTTAGAATCCCAGCTGTGCCGTCTGTTTAACGTCATTCTGAACGGAGGCAAGAACACCTTGTGGGAAAGACGGGAAACGGAACGGTGAAACGGAGTGAAGAATCTATTACTCTGATAACTCCTTACCGCTTTCCCCACCACGAGTACAGATTTTTCGCACGGTTCTGGCAAACACACTGCCAGGAGTTCCACTTTTACCGAAAAAAAGAGCAGGCACCACCAGCAGTGCCTGCTCCTTTCTTTTTGGAAGTTCCTTACTTCTTGGCAGCGAGAGCTGCTACCTGGGCCTTCAATTCATCCAGCTCCGATCTCATCTCTTTATTTTCCGCCTGCATCTTGTCATTTTTCTCTTTCAAGTCCTTAATCTGGTTCGCCATTTCCACTTTGGAGTAACGGGTATAAACGTCGCCGCGTCCCAGCTTCACAGAAATTCCTGCATTGATCATGTTCCTGTCATCTCCCATGGTCCAGCCGAGACTCATCATCGTTCTTTCGTTCGGCCGATAGAAGAGGCCTACCGCCGCAGCGCTGGCGTTACGGTAATTGCCGAATCCTGCCGCAATGTCCCACTTGTCATGGGGGTCGAAGTCCAGCGGATGGAGGGCTGCCAGTGCTGCCGCCCCTGCTCCTACTTTACTGATCCGGTTGTCCAGGGTGCCCAGCTTTCCGTTCAGATTGTTGATAGTATTTCCCAGGTTGGTAATATTGGTTGTATTCTTGCCGACCTGTTTGTCCAGTATGGTCAGGTTGTCTCCGGCACTGTTCTCTTTCTTCACATAGTTGCCGTCATTCTTCACATGGGTTTCGTGGTACACCGTATTTCCGCTGACAATCTTTGTGCTTCCGTTTTCCACTTTTCCATCGGCTTTCACGTTGACCGTGTATTCCGTTCCGCCAAACGTATTGGCATCTGTGTCAAGTGTCACATTTTCACCGGCTTTCACGGTGTTTTTTGTGTCTTTCGTAGCCACGGTAACTTTGTTTTCTTTTCCGTCACTGCCCTTTAACGTAATGGTAGTGGTATTATCCGCGTTTTGTGTTCCGCTCATGGTATAGGTGGTATTGGTATCAATCTGTCCCGCGATGGCGGACAGGTCTACGCTGCCTTTTACTTCATTTCCGGCCGTATCTTTTACGCTCATGGATAATTTATTGCCGTTAAGGGTCAGCGCATTGTTGTCGCTTACCAGTTTATCATTGCCGTCTGCAACGGATGACAGATCCACGCTGCCCGTCACTTCATTTCCGGCCGTGTCCTTTACGCTCATGGACAGAGTTTTACCGCTAAGGGACAGCCCATTGCTGCCACTTACCAGTGTATCATTGCCATCCGCCGCTCCGGCTACCGCTTTCTTCAGCTGCGCTACATTGACTGCATCAGTATCTGCCGCGCCGGCTGCTACGTTTGTAATCTGGCGTGTATAACCTTCCGTCTTGTCCCCTACAGAAACGGCACCAAGAGTTGATTTCCAGGCAGCAGACGTATCTGTGGAAGCCGCCTGGGTAGATGGATCATAACCGCTCGCACCTGCTGCCGTGTCTGCTACACTCCATGCGCCAAGTGCAACTCCATGATTTGCCTTCGCATGAGAATCATAACCAAAAGCCATGGCAGTTTCTTTCTCCGCTTTACTATTCTTGCCCATGGCAATGGCCCAGTCCGCGGTCGCGGAAGCATTTGTACCTACAGCTACCGCTTCTTCGCCCTTGACTGTCAGATAATTCCCCAGGGCAAGACCTCTCTGTCCGCCGCCGCTATTCGAGCCGATGACTTTATTCCCATGACCGAAAGAGACCCCCAGATTTTCCGCTTCGGAACTGGTGCCTACCACGACACTACCGCCGTTTGCCGTATTTGTCATACCGACAGCCACGTTCTGATCACTGCCGCTGGAACTCTTGGTGTAAATCCATTTTGTCGGATCGTTCGGATCTTTTTCCGCCGTATAGCCGACCAGGTTCCCCACACCGATGACTGTATTCTGTTCCCCGAAGACTTTTGTTTCCTTATGGTCATAATTGCTATAATCCGTGCCGAACACGGCATTATGGGCGCCTTCCACTTCCAGATTCTGGCCGGCGACGATACTATTGTTTCTTCCGTTTTTCACTCCGGTCAGTTTGTTATTATTGCCAAGAACGGTGCTGTTCACCCCTTTCGAAGAAGAGGAAATACCGAGCACGATGCTGTCTTCCGCCTCGGCGCCGTCATTGTCATAGTTGCTGCCGGCTCCCGTTTTTGTAGACTTGGCGCTGTAATAATGCACTTTCGCCGCACCGGCAGCTGCCTGTACCTTTTTCAGCTGCGCCACATTGACGGCATCAGTATCCTGCGTGCCGGCTGCTACGTTTGTAATCTGGCGGGTGACTGCCGCACTGGTCGGAGTTGCCGCTTTACCGACAGAAACAGCGGCGGCCGTCGCTTTCCATGTTGCTGACGTATCTGCAGAAGCCATATCGGTCGATGGATCGTAACCGGCAGCTCCCTTATCAACAGAGGCGACGGAATCCGCGCCGAGCGCTACACCGCCGTCTTTTTCCACATCCGTATTGTAGCCGAGCATCACCGCATTGCTTATGTTCGCCGTATGCGATTTAATCGGTACATTTTCCGTCACCTTATATTTCTTTTCAAGAATAACATTGCCCGAAGCATCTTTCATCGTATACGTTTTCTCTACAGTCTTCTTTTCCGTTGCCATGGATCCAAGGATTACATTGTTTTTGCCGCCGTCCATATGGTGATAATCCCCGATCACGACATCGGCCGTACTGCCGGATATATTATTCCCGGTCCCCATCATAGATACACGTTCCACATTCCTGCCTGTATTTCCATATCCGTTGATCGTGTTATTGATGCTGGGTGTATTTGCTGTACCGGTAAGGATATTTCCGGAACCGATGATCTGGGAATGGACAGCATAATCTGAAGTATTTCCGTTCCCCATGGTCACCACAGAGCCGCCGCCGGTCGACATGGCCAGCCCCATCGCTTTCCTGATCTCGTCATGACCCAGCGGTCCTTCTCCCATAGCATACTGCTGTCCTCCAATTATGGCATCGCTCCAATGCTCATTCATACTGTTTCCATCTTCATCGGTCGGTGCCGTCCCGAAAGAATGTGTAACGCTATTGCCCGCGCCGAAAACAAGTGCCCCATTGGCGCCTTCTGTTTTGTTCAGGGTACCGACGACGGTGTTTGCCATCCCATCATTCTGGTCCGCCTTATTTGACGCTACGGTATTAAGACCGCCATAGACAGAAGCCAGATAGCCGTCATAGCCGGAGCCTGCCTCCACAATGGATTTGATCCCTGTCACGGTCTCCTGCCAGCCATAAGCTTTTGCCCCATGTCCAAGAGCCACATTCATTCCGCCGCCGTCTCTGGTCCCGCTCTGGGCATGATACCCGACAACGACACTGGAATGTTTCTGCCCGATATCGGGATCGGCCTTTTCTTCCGGTGTCATGGAACCGATAACAACAGATTCTTTAATCGCTGATAACTTCTGGTTATCCCCGATCACGATAGACGAGGTGGGATTATCCGCTTTATTATTATTCCCGATAACGGTCAGGCTCTCATGCCCTGTCATATAGGTACCGTTGCCGGAAATATCATTTCCTTTGCCGATGACAAGGTCGGATACATTCTTTGTCCTTTCTTCCTGGTGCCCGGAAACCGTACCGGCATTTCTATCAGTAATCTTATTGCTGTCCCCGATGACGGTCTGGCTCTTGCTGTTTTCAACGGTATTCTCGGAGCCGATCACGGACACGTGCTCGGCCTTGGTTACAGTATTTTTGTAGCCATCAATCATGTTAAACTTACTAATAGCCCCAGATGTACCTTTCAACGTATTGTTCACACCAATAATTTGAGAAAGCTGGGTCCAATCCGCTGTATTTCCTCCGCCGATGGCAAGAGTGGCACCGCCGCTATTAGAATTTTTTACTGCTGTCATCAATGACTTCTGCAGCGCCTGTGCAGAATCTCCCCCCGTAGATGGAGCAGAAATAGAAGAAATGGAATTGGTAATTTCATTACCCGCGCCGAAGATGAGGGAACCGTTAGAATTAGCCGTTCTGTTCGCTGTACCGATGATGCTGTTCGCCACTCCGGAATACATGGATGACGAAGTTGCCGATTCAATGCTGTTGAGAGAACCGGTAATGGTGGCGCCAAAATTCTGTCCGGCATAGGAAGACCAGTTGCTGCCGTTATATTTTCCGGAAATAATGGAGTATGTCCCTGTCACAGAAGAAAATGCCCCCTGGTTGTAGCTGTTTGCACCGACGGTCGTAGCATTGATATTTACATTTCTCGACTTGACTTTCTGCACATCCGAACCGTCAACTTCCACATCCCCAAGTTTCCCTATATATTTATGATCGCCAATCATGACACTGCCGGATCGCGCATAACTATTCTGTCCGATTGCTACACTGCTTGCCCATTTCTTTTCGTTTGACTGTCCGAATTTAAAGTTCTTTTCCTGCGTTCCCCACATGTTTTCTACAAAAGCATTCTTGCCGATGGCAATACTGCCTTCCTGCATAACATAATCATCAATCTGAGCGTGATCGCCTATCGCAATGGCACCGTTTTTCGTACTGTTATTTCTTAAATCAATATCATTCCCGATTTTAATATTCTGATTCCCCGGTTCTACAAATGTATTGACCCCGTCAATTGCCGCAGATACAGGGCTTACAGAAATCCCGGTCAGCAAAAAAGCTGTCAATGCCGCTGCCAACACGTTTTTAGAGATCCTTACCCCGCCAGATTTTTTCGCTGTTCCTGCGATTTCCGGAACGACGACATAACTGTTCTTCACTCGACTCCAAATGACTTTGTAAATGTGATTCATGTTTTCCTCCCATAAAAACAATATAATTAAAAACTGCAACAAAAAGAAGCAACATCCCCAATGTTGCCGATACTGCCATCACACCCCTTTCCCCATGCCACTACATCTAACCGAAAGGCCATATACAGAGCTTATAAACAGAAAAGTTTCCGCCAGTTCTCCCCACCCTTCTTTCAACACTTATTTTATTAAACGACCCTTTTATTATTATAACAAAGCATTTATCTTATTTCTATATAATACATACTATTTTACAAATGCACCTCTATAGTAATCAAACATTTGTGACACACTCTTAGAAAATAGTTTTAAGCTGAACAC
>OMAO01000124.1_pt1 | contig 54580 bp, 56 predicted proteins | sample 1644641 | NCBI WGS metagenome assembly OMAO01 (sample SAMEA103958120, study PRJEB25191) | human gut metagenome | biome: human-associated habitat [ENVO:00009003]; feature: intestine environment [ENVO:2100002]; material: feces | place: Germany | collected 2013/2015
CCCGTCGTCGTGCCGCATTGGATATTGAATCAAGCGCCCGCAACCGCGCTATGTCCGTTGCAAAAAAATTTTTACCGGTAATGGATGCAATCGAAGCGGCACAAAAACACGCGCCTGATGACGCGGGTATCAAATCAATGGCAATGGCAATGAATGACGCATTTGCCCAGGTCGGTATAATAAAAATCGATTCGATCGGCCAGGTTTTGGACCCAAAATTTCATAACGCGATTCAGGTTATCGACGCCCCTGCGGATGCCGATCCGCGTCCCGCGCCAAATACTATTATTGAGGAACTGCAACCTGGATATATGTTCGGCGATACAGTTTTACGAACAGCAATGGTTGTTGTATGTAAATAGTAAAAACGCCCCACAATTACGGGGCGTTTTTTTATTGCTGTAATAACAATTTTGTGTATAAGAATATGAACCAGTTGTATCACTGCCACCAGTAACATAACACGATGTTATGCGAAGGCATTTTTATCGGACGGCGAAATAACAGATACAAATTATTTTACCCTGCCCTGCATCTGTTGACGAATGATTTCCAACCGTTCGTTTATTTCCGTATAGTGACGCACTTGATAAACATCGATACTGTCAACAAAACGACGCGCTGGCGTATTTTTACCCAAAGATTTTGCCAGAACCCGCAGACACGGTTCCTTTTTATAATGATATGTTGTAATATGTGATTTCGCTGGAATCCCGTTCCGCACCAACAAATACTTGGCCAATGAAAGATTATTTTCCGTACCCGGGAAATAATAAAAATAATTTTTCCCGTTTCTGGCCGTCAAGAACAATGCTTCACGCCCAATAGCAGATAAAATTTTTACGTCTTCAACCGGATTAGCATATTTAACACTGTATGCCGGGGCAAAATAATCCTTTATCGTTTGCAAAATTTTCATTTATTTAACCTTTTTCGTTTTTGTCAACCAATATTACACCACAAATTTTTTTTATCAAGTACATTTCACGGGAATAAAAACCCCGCGGAAAAATCCGCGGGGATGCCGGACGAATATCTGTTAAATACCAAGTCGATGTGTCATTTTCATCATAAATATGGACTCGTTTCCAAACTCATCGGTATTATTCGGATTCACACGATATATAAACCCTATTGCCCCGTCTGTAAATTCCCCAAAGTTATGACGATATGCACCCGCAAATCGTACTTCGCGCTTATCAGGACTTAAATCGACATTTTCTATATGCATATCTGTTATATCTAAATCATATTTACCGTCACCCAAATCAACCAATTCGTATTCGGCATATGGGAATTGCATATACCCACGGCTGACCGTCAACGGTTGCGATACGCTGAAACTGAAATTGCCGGCATCAACACCAAATGCAAACGCATTGGAATCTATATCACTCATCCCCAGGATAAATTGTCCTGTGGCGTCGGCGGTGGTACGTGCAAATGTCGACCGCATAGTCAGCGTAACATTTTCCGCCGGACTATACCGAAATTCCGAATCAACATATATAGTGTCTCCGTTACCCATATCCAGCAATCCACCTGATACCGCCCCCAGTAACGTATTATTTTCGTGTGCGGCACCAACTGACGTGGTAAATCCGAAACGTTCACCCTGCCACGAGATGTCTGATTGTGCACCCTGCATCAGCCCCAGACGCGCAGGCAAATATTGTGACGCCAATGTCGGATCACTGTCCAGCATAGTTTCATCAGTAATTGCCCCCGAAAACGCGCGTGCCCCAAATGTCCAGCGTCCCATATTATACGCAACATCTGTTGTCATCGCATTTGACGTCAGTCCCAAAATCGGATTGGACATACCATCAAAGCGTGATGCCCCATCGGTAAAGTGACGCTGATATCCGGCTGCAAAATTCCAATTACCGGACGTATAATCCAAGCGCATATTATCCAACCCGTTCAAGTTATCAGCATATGGCTTTTCAGATATTGCCATTGAAAAACCAAATTTGCCAAACTGTACACGTTGGGGCGCATCGTTGCGAGTTTTGAATTCACCTAATACGTCACCCATATACAACCCGCGCTTGTCGGTAACACCCAACGCAAATTCATTTTTCCAAACACGCGGCAGGGTCATTTTACCGTCAACACTTTCCAATATGTCAAAGAACGGCGCGCTAATTTTCGCGGTACTGGGGCTGAACGCGGACGACGCACGAAAAACAGTGTTAGACGCCGCGCGCCAATACGCATTTCCATTACCAGACACAATACTGTTTCCGTCATAGAAATAAATTTTATTTCCTGGCGTCATTGCACGTTCCAGATTTATCATACCGTAACCGTAAACTTCGGCAAAGGCATCCAAATAATCCTGGCCGGTCAATTCAGATGCGTGATAATCCGGCGGCAAAGAATACATTGTTTTCAGATATGACACCAACGAATCAACCGTAAATGCATTACCAGAACTGTCCGTGCCCAAATAGGGACCATCCGCGGTCAACGCCATCAAAGTGAAAATGTCCCCGTTTGTCATATAAGGGAACGCCCCCTTTAACGCAGCCACCGCCCCCGCAGCAGATGCAGCCGCCATTTCAGCGGTTGGCCCAGCGGCAGAAAAACACCACGGATCGACGCCATTTAATCCCAAACCGGCGATGCCGCACTTACGCGACATATAACGCGTGTCATCACTGGTATCATCGGGCGTACCGTTATTGTCCGTCCACATAGACAGATACAGTGGCCCGAAATCATCATTTATACCATTACCATAATCACCAATGCTGTCCGCCCCAGATGTTCCGGTAGAATGCTGTACCGCAACAATAGTCATAAACATATGTTCCAAATTACTGTCATACAGTGCGGGCGCATAGTTTTCAAACGTTGCATCCAACACGTTCATTGTTTTTCCATCGCCCTGCCCCCAAGCAAATTCGCCAGCTGGCATAACCAAAATCGGCAAACTGGAATTATATCCATTAAATATGGAATTTGCATAGCCACCCTGGGTTGTGGAATCAGACGAATCCTTTTCATAATAATTATTTATCAGCGCAGCGAATAACGTTTTTTTATCTGTACTGCCCCCCAGCGCAAAATATGATTCTATTTCACCAATATTGGTATATGAAACCTTGCGCGATTCGGGATTTAATGCAACATTGGCAATAACAGCGGAACCATTAGTGCGCGCGTTATATATCGCCTCAAAATTTCGGACATCGGATTCCTGCCACTCTTTTTGCACGTAAATATTGTTATCATTTATAACATACACCGCATCAACCGTATCGCCCCCAGTACTGTTCACATAATAGTACCCGTCAGTACCCTGATAAATCGCAATGTCGGAAACATTTTCACATTCCGACGGTGTATCGCTGGTACAGGTTCCCTTTAGCAGTATGCTGCCCGCGCCCAGTTTATATGTTTTGCCATTTATTTCTATGGTTGGATTGGTAACCCCCGCATCATCCAGCGCATTAGATATTGTATATTTAACACCGTTTGCCAACGTTATAACATCACCGGGTTCAATCGTTCCAACCTGAGTCGTAGCCCCAGAATCCGTCAGCGTACCAATCAATTCCCCACTGGTTGGGTCTTCAACATCAACCCATTTTCCACCGCCACCGGTTCTGTAAATTGCCAACTGACCGTTTGGCACAAATCCGTACAAGTCGCCGTATGCACGACCACCCGCTTCCCAGCCACCGACAATTTTTGCCAACGCACTTTCCGTTGCACTTGCAAACGGGTTCATTGCCGTACCACTGCCCGACAGGTCGAATCCGGAAATTTCCGTCCCCAGATTTCCCTCTGACGGGTTATTGTAATTAGCATACTTATCAAATCTGTATGTATTGGAATTCACCGCCGTTGAATCCGACCAAGCAATACCATCAACCGAACGTGCCGCGGAACCGGCCGCATTTATACCATTTGCGGTAATCAAAGATGCTAAAACAGGACGTCCACCACCGGTTGAATTTAATACGCGTATAGGATTATGATTATCGTCACGGAACGTTGTCTGTCCCATATACCCATTTGCAAACGAAGAATATCCGTGCATTATCAGCAAATAGTTTTGCAACGGCAACAAAATGCCATCAACAACATAATTATTTTCCGGCTGTGTTGTTGGGCGGAAATAATTAAAGTCCGCTTCACGCACCCCACCAGCCGACGGATCCCACTGTGCCAAGTTTGATTCATACGCTGCTGTGCTATACGCGATTTCGCCGTCAGACGTAAAATACGCCGGCCCCACGGGAATTTCGGCCCCCGCCGTGGCACTTCCGCCGCCATTGTCATCATCGCCGCCGCCGTTTGGCCGATTGCCAGATGAAGACCCGCCACCATTTTCATTTCCCGGATCCAACCAATCAGTCAACAAAAAAAGCCCACCTACAACAACGGCGGCCCCCGCCGCCGCCAAAGAAATCGTCTGGGCGGAGGATAATCCGCTGAACAGCCCCCCACTGCTTTCCGTTTGCGTTCGCGAATTATATTGCTTTATCTGGCGGTCACATTGTGACGCGTCCGCGCCATACATTTGTAAAATTTGCGCCGCCCGAACGTCATTGTTCATCAACGCGGTACAAACCAACGACAATCCCGTACTGTCAACATAGTTCACATTTGCACCATTGCTTATCAGCAACTGCACCTGTTGAATATCGGCATTTTTTGCCGCAGCCAATAATTGCGCTGCAACCATAAATTCGCTGTTATTTGCGGTTGTCGCCGCAACAGCACCCGCCGGAATTAAAAACAATGCAAACAGTAATAATCTGATGTATTTCATTAAAAATTCTCTCTGTAAAAACATCATAACATACAATCAAATTCTATGTCTAGAAAAAACTTTCCATAAAAATAGCCCGGACAGTACACCTGTCCGGGTCAATAATATACTTTAATATATTATTATACTATCGCGTTTTTACGTGCAACGTGTCGATAACATTGCGCAAAGAATCACGACTGGTAACAATAATTTTGTCACCGCCAATAATTATATTTCCATCATTGACCGCACCGTTACCCAAAACGATTTCTATTTCATCGCCACGCGTAGCATCTGCTGGAACAATAATGTTTTTATTATTTTTTGCATTTTCTTGCATACGAACGGTTGTTTTTCCACTGACCGGCTTGGTCGATGCAACCGCACGACGCGTCACTGTTGGTGTGGTCGTATGCCGCACAACAATTACGCCACTGTCGCGCGGCGCCGTTTTCTTCACCGGCACACTGTCACGCAGCGCGGCAACAGAATCACGATATTCCACAATATTACGCAAAGAATCATTTTGACGCCGCATATCGACCAATTCCTGCTTGGTATCGGCAATAGTTTTATAAGATTCCTGAATAGCATCACTGACCCGCTGGTCTGAACAAGTTTTCGCAAAAAACACAACCGCAACAGCCGCCACCACTACGGAACCAGCACCAATAATTCTTTTCCAATTCATTTTTTATCCTTGTACAGTTTTATACGCCATTCCCCCTGTCCAGAATCATAATACACACTGTTTTATTATTTGTCTAGTGGAAAAGGCATATAAAAAAAACACCCCGTATCGATAGAACGGGGGTGTTTTATATGGTCAACATACGCGTTATCATTTAGCGTGTACGAGTATATGTTTTCACCTTTTTAATAACAACAACACTGGACCCAGCAAACGAATTACCGTTTTTCATTTGCAATGAATCAACCGCATTGCGCAGTGAATCTATTGCCGCCTGGTTAGACGAGATTGTAACCGTGCCACCATTATTGACGACAATCTGGCCATTATTAGTTGTACCATTACCCAGGGTTATTTCCGTATCATTGCCGTTTCCACCATCATTTTGAACAACGATTTGTTCGTTATTGATGGAATTGTCACGCATATCAATTCTGGTACGGTTTCCATTATGCGGTTCGGTCGGCTTTACCGGTGTTGGGCGTGTCGGCGTCGGCTTACGCTTTCCCTTTCTGCAGTCATCCAGTTGACCTTGAACCAAATCCAGCGAATCGTTCAGAACCGCAATGGAATCATTCAAAACGATAATGGAATCGGCCTGAATCAAATTAGCATCCAGCAAACTGTCCAACACACAAGTCGCACGTTTCAGCGTTTCATTTACCGCCTGCATTTCTTGTCTATTAGATTCAATCTTGCGCATTGCGGAATCGTTGGCTTCACGTTCGCTACGCTTTTGGCTGCATTGTGTGATGCCAAACGCCAACAAAATTACGGCCGCAATCCCAGCGCCAGTGTGAATCAAAACCTTTTTATTCAAAGCCATTTTTTATCCCTTTGTTTTCTACACACGATAATATAGGACAAATTTAATTATTTGTCAACTATAAAATCAAAATTTTTATTTATCGGGCAAATTTATTACTTATTTTCACTTTGCACGCAATCCGTTTTTTGATATACTTTATGGAAAGAGAGAAATGAAAAAAAGTACCCTATTTTTTATATGTGGCTTGATTGCCTGCCCTGGTATTGCGGTGGCGGCCACGTGTTCGACAATGAATTTGACGCGATGTCTGGATTCCGTATGCGCGATAAACGTATCGTCAAATCCGGCTGCGCGGTGCCAGTATTGCGGCACATCCAGTGCGGGCACTCCGCCGGCATCATCCGGTATGCGCAGTTTATCACTGGGGGCATCCGCCCGATATACTTTAAGTGAAGACGAATTAGAAGACGCGCCAACCGATCCTGGTCAGCGATATGTCTGGGCAACTGCGCAATGTATTAAAAAGGTTGACGGTTGCACGCCGGACGATGTATCCGACGTATATGATGAATTGATTGAACAGTCCTGTCGTGCGGCTGGTATCAGCGCACAAATGTCCGCAACAATTGCTGACGCAAATAAAAACACAGCCAGCGCGTCCAGTTGTACATCTACAATTCGTGCGTGTATGGTTGATGCAAAACGATGCGGTCCGGATTACAGTGCGTGCGAAGATGACGCCGCATTTGATAATTTCTTTTCCGCCTGCAGTGTAGAGGCAACGGGTTGCGGCGATTATATTGCCGACATACGGACGACGCTGACCGCTGCACGCGATACAGCGATTGAAAATGCCGACACGCTGATTGCCAGTTTAGTTGCTGGATATCAAACCGCACGCGAACAAAAAATGGTAACGGCACAGGCGAATTGCACAAATAACGCCGGTCGCGACGCGTGCATTGAAACGGTATGCGAACGCAATATGCCGAACAAGTGTGGCGAAGGATACGAATCGGAACGTGTAAATGCAAACCTGCTGTGCGAATTTTATGACACAGCGTGCAACCTGTTGGACTAGTGGAATAAATGATTAGTACACAAAAAAATTTTTATCGATACACCCCAGCATTTCGTGGAATTATATGCACCGCGATAATGGCATTGTTTGCATTTGACGCAAATGCGGCGGTTGTATCTCGTGGCGCGGCATCAAATGTTTCCGCACGCCCAACGGTATCGACGCGCACAAACAATACCGGACGAATGCCGTCGGCAACCGTGTCAACATCGACAACAACTACAACAACGACGACGGAAACAGAAACCGAAACAACCGCACCCGAAACAGACAGCACGGATGACGAAGTTGTAATTGAAAACAAGGCATCACAATTTGACACTACATTATCAACGGCCAGCACAACTGCCACAGATACATCGTCGGACCGCTTGGCAGAACTAATTCGTCAACAGCGCGCCGAATTGGATGCACAAAGTGCCATAAATACGGCCACAACATCCACCACGACAGGTGGGCGCAATGCCTGTGATTCTGGTCTGCGTGCCTGTATGCAGGAAAAATGTGGTACCGACTTTACAAATTGCAGTGGCGACACCGACACCACGTGGGGTAATAAAATGGATTCGTGTCGCAATTCTATTGATGCCACCTGTACTGGCGAAGAATACAGATTATTCGCCGCGGAAATAAAATCGGACCGCGATATGAACGCACGATTGGCATCATATAACGCCATATTGGATTGTGGCAATCGTTATAACGACTGTATCGTGACAGAATGCGGAACAATGTTCAGCAAGTGCCTGGGCAAATCTGCAGGCGACGCGGCAATCGCAAAATGTAAAACAATCGCCGATAACTGTACACAACAAGACAGTGGTCTGGCATCACGCGCGATGCAGGTATTTGCAAACCTGCGCGTTGACGCCGAAGAACAGGTTCAGCGTGATGAACAACGCTTGTATGAATTGCGCGACGAAATGGCGGCTCAGTGTCAAACATTGGGCGCAATGTTCGATGAACGCACATTCAGCTGCGTCTATACGGTCAATTTCTATGCTGGGGATGATACAACACTGTATGCATCGAAAAAGGCGTACGCCGGTGACATATTCAGTTGCACCCCGAATTGGTTTGGAATCGATATAACAACATTTATGGAAAACGCATATCGTCTGACCCGGTCACAAACATCGGCATCATCGGCATTACTTGGCTCTGGTTTGGGTGTTGCAGCGGGTGCTATTACATCCGGCGCTATTACACGTGCGATTGACCGTCAAAAGGCCGAAAATGCACTGAAAGACGCCCAGGCGGAATACGACGAAAACTATGGCGACAGTGACAATGCTGATACCGATGACAACACACCGGACGCGGCCACCGAATCCGATACAGATTCTGAATCTGATACAACAGATAACGGGATACTGTCCTCTCGCCCTGACGCGGCGGCCCGCCAGGCCGAATGTGAAAAGATGGGGGGCACGTGGCGAAACGGTTTTTGCAGCGAACCACAATGTGGCGACGGTCAAATTTGGGACGATTTTAATGGCCGGTGCAAGGAACGTGACCCAGAAACCACACCACTTCTAATCAGTGAACAAGAACAGCGTTGTAAAATTGTTGGTTCGTGGGTAAATGGTCAATGCATTTGCAATAATGGTGGTACATTTAATAATGTAACCGGTATGTGCGAATGTGGTGCAAATCAAAGATATAATTCTACAACACAAAAATGTGAACTGAATTTGCAGATTGATTTAACATCTGGTTTAACTGGTAATAATACTGGTGGCGGTTTGCTGGGCGGAACAAATTCCGGCATTGGCAATATGTTGGGTACGGGAACCAGTGGCGGCACATTAGGAACACGCACGGTATCAACACGTGGCGTATCATCGCGTTAAAGTTTGGGGGCAACAGGAAGTATGAGAAAATATTTGTTCGGATTTTTTGCAGTATTATTCGCCCTGCCCGCATTCGGCGCAATCGATATTGACGCGGAGATTGATTTTTTTAGCCAAATATGTAACATAGCCAGCGGTTCATCAATAAACTGCAATCGTGTTACAAGTGGCGGCAACGTAAATATTGATAACTCAATTTCCTGTGCCGGCGGATTCAAATCAAGCGTAACTGCCGAACAACGTGCCGAAATGATACGCAATTACTGCGAAAAAACATTAAATGAAAATTCGTCAGAATTAAATTCCGCAGCTGCAACAATGACAATATCTGGTCGTATTGTTGATGAAAACGGTGAACCTTTAATTGGCGCGACTATTGTTCCATCTGGTGAGTCCACGGGTATTGGTACAACATCTGATATGGATGGGAATTTTACACTTGATAATTTCCCCAGTGACCGTGATGTTCAAATATCATACATCGGGTTCAAAGACCAAACCCTGACCCCCGGTCAAAATATGAATATAACTTTGGTTGAAGATGCCGAATTACTGGATGAAATTGTTGTTGAGGAACAATGGAAATCACGTGACTGTACAGGCGAAGAATTAGCCGCAATAAATGCCACATCTGGTCACACCGCCCGTAATGCCGACGGCAATGGTGTATACTGTGTTCCGGACGATTGCGCATATGGTTACACATTAAACAAAAAAGCAAATACTTGTGATGCATTAAACTGTGAATCGCCACGCTATGTATTAAATGCCGCCGGCGATAAATGTGAAGATCAGGTTGGCAAGGAATGCACCGCAACCGATACAAATGCATCAAAATCCGAATATGTTTGGGAAAACAATACACTAAAATGCAAAATTAAAAAGTGTAACAAGGGATATTTACCAAACGATGCCGGCACCGCCTGTGATGTCAGCGAAGGTCCCTGTACCGACGCCCAAGTTCAACAAATCGAACACGCAACGGCCGGTGAGCTAAAGCGTGGCGTCTGTCACGCAACTGAATGCGATGCCGGATATGAAGTATCGGGCGGCAAATGTATTGCTATATCTGGCAACTGCAGTCCGATGCCGGAAAATGCTACATCTGCACATCGTGAATACGATTCCACCGCCGGTGTCGAAGTATGTATTATAGACGCCTGTCGCGACGGCTACAGTATCAGCAATGATAAAAAATCCTGTATCGAACCAACCCTGTCACAGGAAGATGCCCAAAAGCAAATCGCGGAATTACAGGAAAACGCCGACGCAATGAAAGAGCGTGAACAATCGTTGGCAAATCGCCTGATTGGTGGTGCGGGTATCGGCGCAATGGGTATTGGCGGGATGCAGGTAGCATCCGCACTGGCCGAACAAAATGCCGATGCGGACGCCGAACGTGATATGGCGGCGTATCTTGCAACGTTCAAATGCGACTATGGCCAGGGTATGACAATCAGCGGTGGCGAAACAAATATACAACTGCCCGGCGCAAATGTATTATTGCCAATATATAACGAATATACGACATTAGCGGCAGATTTGAAAACGCGTAAAGAGGCCCTTGGTATGACCCCAGGTATAGAATCCGAAGTTATTCTGGATGCGGCGACGTCTGGTTTGTACGACAATGCGGCGACTGGTATAACCGACGGTGCATATACGTCATTGTCACGTGCGTTGTCTGATCCGACCGGCGCGGATGCGGCAGAATGGGCAGCGCAGAAGTCCGATACATCATCGCAATTAAAAACAGGTGCTATTGTTGCCGGCGCGGGCGCGGTTGTTGGAATTGTGGGCGATGTGTTGACTAACTATGTCGGTGATAAACCACGCGAAAGTTCTGACGAAATTCTGGCAAAATATGAACCATTAAAGAAATTACGCGACAATACCGCAAAATTGCCGGACACTGAATCTACGGCTAAATGTCCGTCTGACGCAACTGGAACATATCCGAACTGCGTATGCACAAACACAAAATACATACATAACGCAAATACAAATATGTGCGAATCTTGTCCCGGCGATATGGTTTCTGTGAATAACACCTGTGGCTGTCCAGACGGAACATTACCCGGCGAAAACAATACGTGTGTTACCCCCACAGCACCAACCGTAACGGCAAAATGTGATACTTCCGCCGGACACGTCACCGTTGACCCGAACACCGGTGATTGCAGTTGCACCGACGGATATACTTTAAGCAGTGACGCAACACCAAAATGCCACTGCCCGACCGCAACACACGAAATCAATGCCCAGGGTCAATGCGTTACAAAGCAGATAATTCCTGTTGTAACCGAAATTGTTCAACCAGTTGTCGAAATTCCAACAATTACATTGAATACAGGCAACCTGTTTGAATTGAACTCGTCAAATTTAACATCCGATGCACAAAGTGTTCTGAACACCTTTGTCACAGACGTTAAAGCCCAGGTTGGCACCAATACAGATTATTGTATTACCGTTACCGGTCACACAGATAAAAGCGGTACCGATGCAATAAATCAGCCACTATCCGAACGACGTGCAAATGCGGTTAAAAATGCACTGGTATCTGGTGGGCTGTCCGCGTCAAACATAACAGCCAGCGGTGTTGGTTCGACCCAATGTAACAGCACCAGCAAGTATGATAAAAATTGCCGCAAGGTAGAAGTACAATTTTCTAATAATAAATGCGCATCATAAAACGTCCCGCCAACTGGCGGGATTTTTCTTTACCGCCGGACCACCACCGTTACCTGTGCCGTTGGCTCGCTATTCGTTACTTGTAACCCCAATACTAGTAATCTTTTGTCATTCCGGGCGCGGGGTCCCCACAAACACTTTTGTGTTTGTGGGGGGGCTGGTTACCCACAGAAACCAAGTAATAAAAGAAGTCCCGCGCACAACGTGTGCGGACATAATAAAATTGGATTGCTTCGCTGCGCCAGCAATGAATCCAAGTATGTAAAAACAAGCAATAGCGCAGTTTGAACAAATACGAGGATACGCACAGGGTACGCAGTACCCGTGCGACACATTATGTGGCTCGAATATAAAGAAGGGATTGCTTCATTTCACTCGCAATGACAAAAGATATCAACGAGTTACAAGTAACCAGCAACGAGTAATAAAAAACCGCCCTTGCGGGCGGTTTTGACACCTTGGGTAAAACTTATTCACACGCACCGTACGATTTGGCAACCGGATAATTTTCTATGCACACGCTGCCCGATACTGTGCACGCCGTCGGTACCAACGTTGTTGTCGCCGCATCGGCCGGTTTATAATTTAACTGAGCCGACGCACACTGTTCCAGATTGGTAATTGTACCGCACGCACGTTTCCAAGAATCACAATCCACCGCCGTTCCCGTTGGGGTAATTGTGTCTGGCAGATTCAGGTTCCACTTGACATAGAAATCTTTCAGCGACCCAATCGAATATGATTTGCCATATCCGACCTGCGCCAGTCCGTCACCAACGTGACAACTGATGTTACTGCGTTCAACGAACGCGGTAATCGCCGTTGCCAACCCACCGGCACCTGCGCCGACACCAACGCCAATACCGATTGACTTGCCCATATTGGATTCTTCGCCATTTTGTAACAGGTCCTTGATTTCAGATGTGAATATATCGTCCAAGCGTTCTACATCCACCGATATTTGAACCGCATTTTGACATCCCGCCCCGCCGGCGTTACAGTATATGCTGGTACCACTGGCGCGCGCCAGATTCAACGGTTGGAACGAACAGAACTCATTTTCCGACGCTGCCGGATCATTATCCACCAACGCAGCGGCCGCATCCGCATTTTGTTGGGCTAAGAAGTTCGCGCACTGTTGTGCCGTGGTAAATCCCTGTCCTTTGCAAGGATTCAGCATAGCAACATTAGAAAAGCAATCTTCAATATTTATATAATTGTTACATTGTACCGCAACATCGGAATAAATCGTTGTTTCAGACGATGTGACTTCAATCGTATTGCATTTTTTCAGTGCCTCTTTTACCTGAACAAACTTGTCATACAGCAACACAATCTGTTCACATTGGTCGCGTGTTATTTCATCAACCGTTGCCAAAATCGGGTCTTCCAGATATTCACTGATTGAACCAAAACTGGCGTCTGCCCGCAATTCTTCGGTCAGCATTTCACGATGGCTGGCCTTGCTGCAGTCAAAGGCACGTGCGCCGTGTCCAACAATCGCACCAACCCCGGCACCAACAACCGCGCCACCACCGACACCAACAACCGCCGCAGTATTTGTCTGGTTCATCAATGAAAAGCCAAACAAATCACGGTTGCACGTAAATGTTTCACCCGCCTGGCGCCATACTTCGGCCGGCTGGTCGTTTCCAGCGGCACCAAACAACCAACTGTTTTTAATTTGGGTATCCTTATTATACGCCGCAACACGAATCCAGCATTCCGCCGTCGTCGGATCCCAACGCGCATAATGACCACGCTGGCCATCGACCCCGGGATTGCCATAGTTCAATTCAGCCCCCTGGGGATTATTTTTTATCAGCATATTTCCGTTCTGGCTGTTATAAGCACCGACACCGATGTTATATTCTGATGTAACGCTGCCCGAATTAGCAACCGCATTAAACGAAGAACCATATGTATTCACGTCCAGCAACAGACACGTATTTTCCGCCTGATTCGGCGTCAATCCCGTCTTGCGTAAAACAAAGTTATAGTAAGCGGGCTGAACCTTGCGCGCATTAAAGTCAATCCACACATCTGCGGCCGACCGATAAACATACGAACAGTTTTTACGAACATTTGCGATACAGTATTCAACCTGGGTGGCACACAGATTCATACCGTTCACAATGGAATTGCGCAAATCTTCATTAAACAAATCGTTTAATCCACCCGGCAACGCCCCGGTGTTTACACACATCAGTATATCGTTCATACAGCTGTCAACGGTATATTCAGAATCCTTGACCCCACCGTCCGGACATTCCGGCTCTGGTTCCGGGTCGGGATTATCAGGATTATCCGGATCATCCGGGTCACCTGGATTACTGGGGGTTGTATTATTCGGCAAATCTGGTGACACATTTCCAACCGTAAAATTCGGCAATGTCGGCATAGTCGGCATACGCTGTGACGACACAGAAGTGGTTACGCCGACCCGACTGTTCCATTGGGCAACATTTCCCGCAGTATTGCGCGCGGTAACGGCATACGCATTGCCAACAAAGACAAAGATTCCCAGTCCCGCCACAGATGTACCAAATAACTTCAGCAAAGATTGCATAAAAACTCCCCCTTGATATATCTGTTTAATTATACCATTAAAGCAACACTAAAAAAAGCACTTTTTAGACATAAAATAAACACAAACTCAACAAGTTTATTGACAAATAAATAAAATTGTCTATAATAATAAAGATGAAAAAAGTCCTGGAATTTTTGCAAAAAAACAAATACGCGCTGATATGGACGATTTGTTATGGCGTGATTATATGGGCTGTTTTGAAATGGCTGTTCAACTTTGACATATTTTCCGGCGCACAGTGGCATATTTTGATGCACGCACAACTGCGTGGTTTTCCGGGTTTTGTTTTCGGGATACTGATTTTGGCGGCTATACCGATGTACATTGCCACAACAAGTATCATTTTACGCACTAAAAAGCCGTTGTTCACAATACCATTACCACAATTTATGCAGCCCGTCCCAGACGATACAATCAAACCGACCCAGGACACAGAACCCCAAAACGCGGACACGGCGCCGATTGTCGATACCACCCCAACACCCGCGCCAAAAGAAATTCCAACGGAACTGCGTGCGGCATTTATTCGTGCACGCGCACACAGCGGTCACGCCCCAAAATCCAACTTTGATATCAGCAATATTACATCATCCCCCACAGCCACACCAGCTCCGCAACCAGAACTACAGCCCGCAACTGAACTGCCCTTGCCCACAGATTTTGATGTCGCCGAAGACAATACATTTGATATGGGTACCCCAACATTTGCGCCAGTATTTTCCGATGTGAACTTTGACAATGACACCGGCACCACCGACGCTGATACTGACGCACAAGCGCCAATAGAAAACAAGCCGGCCCCCGCCCCAACACAATTACCCGGTGATGTAACGGACGATTTAAGACCGGTTGCGAAATACTTGTCTGCCAAAGGCATCGAATACACAATAGAATCCGGGATAATATTCACATTACAAGATGCGATTGCCGCGCATAATGACCCCGATTTCTGGATAGCCGACGACACAAACTGGTTTGCATCTGGGAAACAAAAGCCATCACCCGCCGACGCGGTATTGGCGGCCGGCGCGCGGCGTGCGTCCAGTATTGTACCTGGGACAAACGAACATACTTGACCTGGACGCACGCCGCGCGCAATGGACCCGCGATGGTATAACGGTTATAACCGATTTGAATGACCTGCACTAACTGTTATTCGCGATATAATTTTATTTTTATAATTCTGTACCAACACAACAAAAACGGGGCGAATGCCCCGTTTTTGTTTAGAACTGTGTATCCGTACAGGTTTCAACCGGATCAGCCCAAGTTTTGCAATACTTGTTGCCGAACAATGGGTTCTTGGTCTTGCTGCACTGCTGTGTACGCGTGCACTTGTGGCAAATCAGCGTATCCCATTCAAACGTTGAAGTAATGGTTTCTTTGTAATTCCATTGATTCAACTGTTTGGAACCAATCAGTTCACGCTGTGCCGATGCATCCGCGCCATTTGCACTGCCCGAACCAACATTGCCCAGCAATCCAATTCCGGCCACCGTGGCACCCGCAGCGGCCACGCCTACCCCAGCGCTTACTGCACCACCGACGCCCGCAATTGCAACCGCCGACAAACCACCAGTAAACGGTATTGCAACTGCTGCGCCAACCAAAGCCACCGCAGACAAGATTTTACCAAATGCGTTTTTCGGTGGATCCGGTGATTTTGGCAAACTGGCCATTTCTGCAAAATTCACACACGCAATACGTGCAATTTCACGTCTGGCATCCAATGCATTTTCACCCTGAATTTCCGCCATACGTTCACCAATTGTGGCGTAATCCTGTAACATTTTTTCATTTAATTCATCATACTTTTTATAATAATTATCTTTAGCCACTTTTAATGCGGCATTGGCAATTATCATACGCATTTGTTTAGTCAGTTCCGGGAAGCGCCCCGTCGTGCTGGAACTGCGGTCAACGACATTGCGGTTTGTAATACCGTCAACATTGCGCCCAGTCATACAGAATTGTACTTTGGGGTCGGCCTCTATCGCATTGATTGCGGTATCAATATTTTTCTGTAATACCGCCAATTCTGACGACAATTTATCCCGGGTCGCCGCGTCTATATCAGTTTCGCCAATTTTTTCCAGATAATCATCAACACTAGCCAGACGTCCGTCTTCATCAATTTCGACACTTTCCCAGTAAATTGTGCCATCAATAACACCGGCGAACGGGGTAACTGGGCCTAATTCGCTGCTGGTCGAGCCCTCAACACGTCCCAATTCAGTATCCAAAATTTGCGAAACATCCGTTCTACATTTGGCATAATCAATATCCAAACTGTTATCACTGCTGGTGTATTCACAAATCTTGTATTCCAGCGAACGCGCACCGATATTTTCATCTGTGGTCAGATTAGTACAGGTTTCTGTATCGCCACAGACCTTTATCATAGCTTCATTTGCGGCATTTTGGCATTCGGTCAGCATATTATTATCGATATTCAGGAAAATACCCTGTGCGATATTATACAATTCATCATAAACGTCTTCGCCCATAATTTCGGTTTCACCATACTGTTGCTGACAGCCGAACAGCGTATCATAGGGACACATACGCATAATGGTATCCGTATCCAATCCGATACATTGAGTATAATCAGGACCACACCGGTCTGTAGATTGGAGACATTCTTTGAACTGAGTAGAGCAGGAATTGACGCGCATAGAGGCCAAACGCGCGACGACAAATTCCCAAATAGGAGATTCTTCAGCATCACTTGCGGACGCGGTAGAAATCCCACAGGCGTTCAAAGGAACCTGGCACAGATTTAACATAGTTTCTGGTCTGGTCAGACACATATCATAAGAGCCGTCCGGATCATTTGGGTCAATAGTATCACGACAGGCCTGTTGGAAACAGGAAGAAATATTACCGATGCAGTTTTGTCTTGCATTGTTTTCAGCAATAAGTTCTGCAGATTTGACCTGTGGTGCGACTTCACGCAGGAAAGTATCCCAGACCTGGTCAGCGACCAACTGACACTGCTTCGTAACGCCTTCGCACAAGGGCTTTTTAGATAACAAGATATCGTACGTTGATGCTTGGATTTCTATGCTGGTCGCACTACCCTGAATTTCATATGTATCGGCACCGCTGCCACGTCCACGTGTATTTGTTGAATCAAACGCAGCAACAGACGCACAGCCAGAAAAATCGTCCCCACAACCACCCGTTGAAATCATACAATTCTTAAACTCAACGGTGCACTGCCCCAGGTCATATTTATTAGCTGTCTGGTATTGTTCCAGTGCCGCTTCACGCAGTGCCTGTTCCGCCGCATACAGTTTTTGTGCACTGGCATTTTTCTGTTGTTTCAAACTGTTTTCATACGCGCTGCAGTCAGAACGAATTTGTTGCGCATACATCAGTTGCAACATACTCATTTCATTGCTGCATTCCGGCATTTGTTGTGCACAAATCTGATGCGATGCCTGGTACAGTGCGTCGCCTTCCTTGCCCTCAATCGGGCTGGTCATCATACCGGTATCGGCAAAAATGTCTTCAGAAGAAAAATCAACCGGCGACAACCACGACGTCAAATCCAACGTGCGACGGTCATCTTCTTCCTCTTTGGCGGCTTCGTCCATAATTGACTGTGCCACCGCATTTGCGTTTGCAATCGCAACATCGGCCGCATCACCCATTTCAATACGTTCAACGCCGTACGTCGCCATTTGATACGACTGTTGATCCAATTCTTCTATTTGAGCCAAAATGTCGTCATATTCGGCATTTTTATCACTGCAGATACAGCGGCCACCACTGTCGTTATCCAACATACAAAAAGAATCCATACAACCATAGTATTTCTGGCGACATTCCGCGCTGACAACAACATTTTCATTTGCCGCGGCAACACTGGTACCAGTATTCAAGACCTTTTGTGTTGTACCAGCACGGGCCGTGGTTGCACTGCGTGTGACCGTACTGGCCGATGTTGTTGATGTTGCGGTGGGGGTTCTGCTGACAGTGGTACGACCGGCCGTCGCCGCGCGTGCCGTGGTGGCGGGCGTCGCCGCACTGCGTGTTGCGGTTGCACTGCGTGCGGTTGTGGCACTACGCGCAGTCGCCGCACCAGACGAACGCGTTGCAGTCGTCGTACCCGTTGCTGCAGACGTGCTGCCCCGCGGATTACGTGCAGTTGCCGCATCTGCGTTATATACAAAACCCATCAATAATGCACAAAAAATTGCAATTTTTCTCATAAAAAGGCCCTTCCTATTTATCAGATTTTATCACATTTAATGAATTTATTGAAAGCATTTTTTGCTGTCGCAATTATATTTTTAACATAAAAAACACTAAATATTGACAATTGGTTATTTTGTACTATATAATATTGAGTAAAGAATAACTGAGGGAGCGAAATGAAATACGCAACACCAAGATTAAATATTGACAATGCCCACGCTGAATACATTATCGGCGGGAACGGCACAACATTTTATAATCAAATGTTGGGCTTTTCAAACTATTCCCCGTCGTACGTCCTGACAAACGAAGATATTCGTTGGGTTTCGGAACTGACAAAAAATGACGGTCCGCGCATTTTGACCGTTGCGGCGTCTGGTGATCATCCTATGTTTTATGCTATGCGCGGCGCAACAAAAATCGATACATTCGACCTGTCTTTCTGTGCCAAAGCGGCAATGGACATTAAAACCGCTGCGTTAAAGAAATTATCCCGTGCGGAATATATCCAGCTGTTGTCCGATATGCATACCGCACATCGTGCATCGGATATACGGCAAATCGGAACATTGATTGACGATATTCCGCAAAACAGCGCATATTTTATAAAGCAAATGGCGGCTTATCCTATATTCAGTAACGGACTAAACCCGTCGTACTATGCGAATATTGTACCAACAGACGACGAATATGCCCAAATGCGTAACAAAATACACGAACCGTTCAAATTCATATGGTCGGATATAAAAACATTGCACACACATCTGACCGATGAATATGATACAATAAATCTGTCAAATATATTTGAATATATGACCCCGCAACAAATACACCAGACATTGGCGTCGTTGCGCAACCACGTCCGTCCGGGTGGCACGATAATAGCCCAAACCGGCAACTGGGGTATAGCGCACAAAATTACGGCATATCGTGATGCTGTAAAAAAATTCAAACGCTGGGCTCGCATTGGCTGCATACGCAAAGACAAAACAAATATCAATTCAGAAATGATTGTGATATTACAACGTACCAGATAACAAAACGCCCATTTGGGCGTTTTGCTTATTCCAATGGACAGGCAGATGTAAATTCATATGACCCACTGCTGTCGGTATAAGTTACACCGGTTGGTGCATACATTATACACGAACCGGCCGGTGACGACGCCAGACAACTGTCCGCCGTACCGGCGGATGTATATCCACTGGAACACGTGCTGTCCGCTATTTCCATATACGATTCCACAACCGCAACATAACCCGTGGGACACGAAGTAGACGGTGCGGCGGCAAATGCGCCAATCGGCGCAATCACTAGTACAAAAATAAATATTCGTTTCATATTCGCCCCCGTTTAGTCAGATAGTCCACTAAACAGCGCCGACCGGAAATCGGAATCGTTCCGAGCGCGGGCCGCACAGACGCTCGCGCAATTGTACACGCAACCGCCGGCGGTCGTGCTCGAGGTGACGAACACCCACGACGAAACCGCTGGTGAAACCATTTTGCACCAGCAATATTTATTATCATCACTGGTTGTACTGGTCGTGACAGTTTCGGATGTTTTGCCTTCTGAACCACCATCTTGAGAGCCACAAAATGCAACACCACTAACAGACACGCCACCACAGGTTGCTGACCAATTTGACCCATTACCTGAAGAAATTGTACACGTTGTTGACGACGTTAGTTTTACACACTTTGTCACCGCATACGCTGGTGGGATTGATGCCGCACAAATTATGCCGGCGATGATTAAATGTTTTTTCATTCTAAACCTCCTTTTCATTGCGAATGAAAAAACCACCGAAAAGTTCAGGTGGTTGGAGGTTAGTAGCTATTGTAATAATAGTGTTGTTTATTCGTGATATTCACAACCCTCCAACCTAAATTGTGGAGGCGATATTTTATGTCATCTCTGACAATTACAAAGGGCTACTACACCCCGTCAATGGAACACCCACTGACGTTTGTATGTTATCATACACAACGATTAAATCAACCACAAAGTCGATTTTACTATTTATAAGCTTGCAATTTCGCACCACGTGGCAATTCAACAAATAAAAAAGTACTGCGCCAAAATGGTCGCAGACAATATATAAACTCTGTTATCTATTCCATAAAAAAACGGGGCAATGCCCCGTTTTTTTATTTTGCCGCGCTGCGACGTTTTGTCGCCGGCTTTTTTTCTTTTGCCGCATCAGCATCCTTGTCGGCCTTGGCCGCAGGTGCTTTAGTGGTCTTTTCTTGTTTCGGCGCCTTGTCCGCGGACTTTTCTGTCGCCTTGTCTTCCGTGGTGGCGGCTGGTTTTACAACCTTTTTCGCGTTCACATCACGGTCAACCAATTCAATAATAGCCATCGGCGCAGCGTCACCATAACGGAAACCGGCCTTTAACACGCGGGTGTATCCACCAGGACGCTTGGCATAACGCGGCCCCAAAACAGTGAACAGTTTTTTAACCGTTGTATCCGAACCATTGCCCAATTCACTGGCAACCAGACGACGATTTGCAACCGTGTCCACCTTGGCGCGGGTAATCAATTTTTCAACAACGCCGCGCAAATCTTTGGCCTTGGGCAAAGTAGTTTTTATCTGTTCTTTTTCAATCAAGTTTTTCGCCAGACCAACAAACAGGGCCTTGCGTGCGTTTGTGTCGCGATTAAATGTGCGACCTGCTTTCATATGTCTCATCGATTACTCCTTTTATTGTTTCCGCCCCATTACGGGGATTGTTGAGACGCCGCGCCCTAAAATTACTTTCAGTAACGCGGGATTTTTATTTACTTTGTCTTGGATGTACCAAACAGCACAATTCTGAACATTTGGGCAAAAACATTGTCACGCTGTAAAAACGGCACGCGCTTTTTACCCTGTTTATAAGAATCTGTTTTTTGCTTTTTTGATACCACCTGCGACATCCTGTTTTTTTCAAGAAATCAAATTTTATGGGGTGAATGCAGTCGTTCACAGTTCCGACGTGTATTTGGACATACACAAGGAATCTGTGAACGGCGGCAGATGCCCACAGAATTTAATTTATTTGTATGGGTCTTCGTATTTCTTGGCCAACTCTGCAATATTTTCTGGTGGCCATCCCGGTACTTCCATACCCAAACTCAGGCCCATTGCTTCCAACTGAACCTTGATTTCGTTCAGTGACTTGCGGCCAAAATTCGGTGTTTTCAACATATCCGCTTCGGTCTTTTGAACCAATTCGCCCAACCAGTTGATTTTGTCGTTTTTCAGACAGTTGTTCGCACGGACGGACAGTTCCAGTTCATCAACGTGCTTTAACAGTTTCGGATCGAACGGCAATGCATCTTTGGCCTTTTCTTCTTCGGCCGGAGCATTGATTTGCGCCGGGTCTTCAAAGTTGATAAATACGATCAACTGATCTGTCAAGATACGTGCCGCCAGTGCAATCGCATCTTCGGGCGAAACGGAACCGTTTGTCTTTACGGTCATTTCCAGTTTGTCGTAATCAGTGCTTTGACCAACACGGGTTTCAGAAACCTCGGTCGCGACGTTCAAAATCGGTGAAAAGATTGAATCAACCGGAATCACACCCAACGGCAGACCGTCCGCGTGCGCCGATGCCGGAACATACCCACGGCCCGTGGACAGGGTTATTTCCATATCCAGATTTGCGCCATTATCCAATGTGCAGATTTCGGCGTCTTTGTTCATAACCTCTACCCCGCCGGTTGTTTCAATCATACCCGCGGTGACGACGGCCGGACCTTTGACCTTTAATGTGGCCTTGTGCTGTCCTTCGGTCAATGCTTTGAAATAAACACCCTTCAGATTCAAAATAATATCGGTAACATCTTCACGAACACCGGATATGCTGGAAAATTCGTGCTGAACACCGTCAATCTTGATATAAATCGGTGCGCAACCCTGCAACGATGACAACAGAACGCGACGCAATGCAGTCCCCAGCGTCAAACCAAAACCCTTTTCCAACGGTTCGGCAATCAAAGTCGCCCGGTTTGGGTTATGTTCGTCTGTCTTGATGTTTAGTTTTTTGGGTTTAATCAAAGTGACCCAGTTTTTTTCAATCATAAATTCCTCCATAGGCTTAGTTTATCATTTTCGCCAATAGTTTCACGCAATGGATTATCCAACGCGCCCGCGAATTTTATAACACAAATCCGCAAAAGTCAAACATTTCTTGAATAATATAGATAATTGTTGCGATAAATTTTATTTCGCCAAAAATATTGACAACCAATAAATATTGTACTAATGTGCAAATAAACCTAACAATAAGGAATATGGTATGAAAAAAGCAATTTTCTTTGGTGTTTTTGCGGGTATTCTGGGGATTTGCGCCAATGCGTCCGCCGATGGATTTGCGTATACGGAAACGGAAACCGTGAACACATATGAAACGATACAAATAGACACGGTCACATACGTTGACGCCGCATACGTTGCACCACGCGTCGCACGCGCCACGGTTCGTGCGGAAAAACCGGCACCCTGCCGCGTGGCATCATCACTGGACGTTGCACGCAAACCCTGTGGTTGCAACGCGCCGGCATCTAAAAAGATGCAGCCCGTCCGTGTAAAAACGTATACCGAGGTCATAGACCACTATCAAGTATATCAGCCCGTTGTAACGTACAAGCCGGCCGGTGAATATACAACCCGCCGCTATATCGACGCGCCGAATCCAAAGTTTGGCACGTGTGCCCGATAAACGGGATACAAAAAAACAAACGCCCAACCGGGCGTTTTTATTTATATAATTTAGCGTACAAAAAATCCCGCGGATTGCGGGATTTTGAATTAAACACGACGTACTTTTTTCGGACGGCATCCATTGTGCGGAATGCGTGTCGTGTCGGTAATGGACTGAACAATCAGCCCGGCGTTTGCCAAACCGCGGACAGCAGATTCGCGACCCTGGCCAATACCGCGCATCAAAACGTCAACCGTTTTCATACCCATTTCTGCAACTTTTTTGCCAACTGCATCGGCGACAACCGTCGCGGCATACGGGGTGGATTTTTTTGCACCCTTAAAGTTGTTTGCACCAGCGGTCGCCCACGTTAAAACAGCGCCCGACTGATCCGTGATTGTAATGCGTGTATTGTTGTTTGTCGCGACCACGTGGGCAATGCCGTGTGATACTTTCTTTACGACTTTCTTTTTAGCTTTTGTTACTGCCATTATTTTATACCTTTGTTAGATGTCTTCAATTAACTATCGTGTTAATCTCTACCTAAAGACGTTAGATTATTTACCCTTGACCGCGGAACCTGCGACAACGACGCGTTTGCCCTTGCGGGTACGAGCATTTGTCTGGGTACGCTGACCGCGAACCGGCAAACGGTTACGGTGGCGAATACCGCGATACGTTTTCAGATCCTGCAGACGTTTAATATTCATCGCAACTTCGCGACGAACGTCACCTTCGACCTTGAAGTTTTGTTCAATGTAGTTAGAAATTTTAACAACATCCTCGTCAGTCAAGTCCTTGGCGCGCAACCCGTCTTTTAATTTCAAGGCCTTGCAAACCTGTGCCGCCTTGGCCGGGCCAATACCGTGAATGTATTGCAACGCGATTTCAATGCGCTTTTCTGTCGGAATGTTCACACCTGCTATACGTGCCATTTTTCATTTTCCTTTTTATTTACTGCGGTGCGCGCGTTACCACGCCCCGATACAAACGCCTGTAATTCAAATATTTGAACTACACACGTATTTTATTTTGCCGCACTATTTTATACAAAATGCCGCAAAAGTCAAATTTTGTTTTATTTCCGCCAAAATTATTGTTTAACGGAAACGTCCTTTTTTCTGCGCCTTTTTAATAACGCTTCTGTACTGCTTTGCAACCAGATATGATTGAACCTGGTTCACAGTATCCAGAACAACCCCGGCGACAATCAACACACTGGTTCCCCCGATGGTCAACGGCATACCTGCGTGCGAATTCAGTATTATCGGCACCACGCACACCACCACCAGATACAAAACACCGATTGCGGTTGTACGCGATACGACGGAATCCAAATAGTGCATTGTCTGTTCACCTGGACGCACCCCCGGAATATATCCGCCCGCATTTTTCAGGTTGTTAGCGGTTTCTTCAGAATTAAATATAACCGCCGTCTGGAAATACGCAAAGAACGCAATCAGTATCGTATATGTTATGATATATGACCACGTGCCGTACGTAAAGAATCCCATAATCGACTGGACAATCGGATTTTCACTTTGCACAAAGCGCTGAATAAACGCCGGCAGCATCATAATACTGGCCGCAAACACCGGGCCCATAACACCCGACATATTTACCTTTATCGGCAAATAAGATGCGTTCGTGTTCATAACACCGTTCGCCATAACCTGGCGCGGGTACAGAATCTGAATACGACGCTGCGCCTGTTCAAAGAACGCAATCAGTGCAACTATACCGACAACGAACGCCACAATCAGCGCGATCATAGCCGGCGAAATCTGTCCCACCGACCCCAGCGAGAACAACTGAGCAACACCGCCTGGAACCTCTGCAATAATACCGGCGAAAATCAACAGGGAAGCCCCCTGGCCGATACCACGCGCGGTAATCTGTTCGGCCAACCACATAACAAACACGGTTCCGCCGACCAATGCAATAATCGCCGACAGTTCAAATGCAAATCCTGGATTTACAACCGCCGCAACACCGTTCACCGGCGCCATAGATTCCAATCCACGAACCACGGCCCAGCCCTGAACAACTGCCAGGAATACCGCCAGATAACGAGTGTATTGGTTGATTTTGATACGTCCGGATTCACCCTCCTTGCGCAGTTCGTTTAACGATTTGCTGGTTGCGGTCAACAACTGCAAAACGATTGATGCCGAAATGTATGGGAAAATGTTCAACGCCAAAACCGACATACGCGACAGCGAACCGCCGGCAAACATATCGAACATTCCCATCATACCGCTGCCCTCGCCCGTGAACAGGTGCAGAACCGCGGACGCATTTACCCCCGGCAGTGGAATAAACGAACCGATACGATATACAATCAGCGCACCTATTGTGAATAATATGCGCTTTTGTAAATCGGACATACTGCCAAAAAATTCTCTCAAAAATTTCATACGAACGAACTTTTAATTGTTATTTGCATCCGGGTCCCCCCAGATGCAAATGCCCAAATTATTTGTTTTTGATTGTACCGCCGGCCTTGACAATCGCTTCTTCGGCTGCCTTGGACCATTTGTCGGCAACAATGTTTACAGACGATTTGATTTCGCCCTTGGCCAAAACCTTCAAACCATCCTTGGTACGATTGATGATTTTCGCCGCCATCAGCGTATCAACAGTAATCGGCGCCGATGCATCAATCTTTCCAGATGCAATGAACTTTTCAATATCGCCCAGATTGATTGTAACATATTCCTTGGCAAACGGATTGTTAAATCCAAATTTCGGGAAACGACGCAAAATCGGCATCTGACCACCCTGGAACGTCGCCTGCTTGCGCGAACCACTGCGTGCCTTTTGACCCTTGTTTCCGCGACCAGCAGTTTTGCCCATACCGGAACCGATACCACGACCAACGCGCTTGGCGTTGCTGCGTGCACCGAAATTATCCATCAAAGCATTCAGTTTCATTTTATTTTTTCCTTTTGTCCTGTGAACCGAATTACGGTTCTGTGTCGCACGCCGAAAACAGCGTACTCGGTTTAACTAATTTTTATTTTTCAACAATTTCGACCAGGTGTGATACCTTGGCAACCATACCGCGAACGGCGGGTGTATCTTCAACCTCGCGATTTGCCGATACGTCCCAATCCCAACGCGGCAACAACCTTGCGCTGCGCGGTCGGACAGCCGATAATGCTTCTAACCTGTTTAACAACTATCTTTGCCATAATACATTTCTCCGTTTTTAGCGAATAAATTATTTGTCTTCGGCGGATTCGGTTTCGACCTTTTTACCGTCACGACCGGCAATGATTTCCGCAACTGTTTTTCCACGACGCGCCGCAACTGTTTTCGGCGAATTCATTTTTTCAAATGCCAGAAACGCCGCGCGAATCATATTGTTCGGATTGTTAGAACCCTGGGACTTTACAACAACGTCCTGAACCCCCAGACATTCAAACACCGCACGCAACGCACCACCAGCAATGATACCAGTACCAGGAACAGCACTGCGAACAACCAGTTTGCTGGCACCGTATTTAGCCGCGCTGTCGTGATGCAGTGTGCGTCCTTCTTTCAGCGGAACACGGATCATTTTCGCCTTGGCCGCTTTGGTCGCCTTTTGCACTGCGCTTTGAACTTCCAGCGCCTTGCCCTTGCCAAAGCCGACACGACCAGCCTTGTCGCCAACCACCACCAGGGCCGAGAACGACATATTGCGTCCACCCTTTACCGTTTTAGAAACACGGTTGATAGAAACCAGTTTGTCTACCAAATTATCCGTTTGCAATTTTTTATCATCAAAACGTGCCATAATAAACTCCGTATATTACCGATTAAATTCTGACGCCACCCGCGCGGATAGCTTCACACAGTGCCTTGATACGGCCGTGATAGCGATATCCCCCACGATCAAAATAGCAGTTGTCGGCGATTTTTGCCTTGACCGCACGTTCGGCAAACGCTTTGCCAACCATTTCGGCACCGGCAATATTCCAGCCCTTGCCCTTGAAATCTTTTTCCTTGGACGATGCTGCACATACAGTGTGTCCCTTTACATCATCGATGGCCTGGATTTCAATGTGACGACCCGAACGGAAAACCGACAGACGGATTTTGCCCGGGTTCTTTCTTTTCAACGCACTGCGATTTGCCAGTGTACGTCTTTCTTCTGTAGACAAATGTTTCAACATTTTGTTTCCTTTTTTCCAATCCCCGTAACAGCGGGAATTACCTATTTATTATTTCTTTTTACCTTCTTTGCGGCGGATTCTTTCACCCTTATAGAAAATCCCCTTGCCCTTGTACGGGTCAACGCGACGAACCTTGTGAACTTTGTCCGCAAATTGACCGACCAGGCACTTATCAACACCGCGGATAGAAAATTCAGTCGGTGTTTCACCCATCTGAACGGTCAGCCCCGCTGGGATTTCCATAATAACATCGTGAGAATAACCCGCGACCAAAACCAACTTGTTACCACTGACAGACGCCTTGTAACCAACACCCTTCATATACATATCCTTGGCAAAGCCATCGGTGACGCCTTCGACAGCAGCACGAACATTGCGGGTCATAGTCCCCCACATTGCGCGCGATGTTTTATCTTCGGCATCCTTTGGTGTAACGGTAACCTGATCTGCTTCAACAACAATATCAACCAGTCCGGCGTTTTTAGTTGTCAGCGGAATCTTGATTTCGCCCTTGGGGCCCTTGATAGTCAGAACGTCGTCCGCAATTACGGCCGATACGCCCTCTTTCAGTTTAACTGGATGTTTTCCTGCACGAGACATAATTCAATCCTCACTATATATTAGATAACCTTGCACAATACTTCACCGCCGACGTTCATCAGGCGCGCCTTGTGATCAGTCATAACCCCGTTTGGCGTAGAAACAATCGCGATACCCAAACCGTTCAAAACCTTTGGCATTTTTGCACTGCCGGAATAGACACGACGTCCCGGCTTTGAAACGACTGTGATTTCCTGGATTGCACCATTTCCGCCGACATACTTCAATTCAATAACCAAATTGGCACGATGTTCGTCAATTTGTTCTTTGCGGAAATCAGTGATAAAACCTTCGTCCTTTAACACGGCCAGAACTGCTGCACGCAGTTTGCTGTTCGGGACAGTTACAAATTCTTTACCGGCATTCTGACCATTGCGAATACGGGTCAGCATATCTCCGATTGGGTGTGATAATGACATCTTTTGTACTCCTTGTTACGTGACAAATTGTCACAACCAGCTGCATTGTCCACAACTGGGTTTTAATATTTGCAAAATTACCAGCTGGACTTGCGTACACCCGGCAGTTTACCTTCGGACGCCATAGTACGAACCTGCTGACGGCACAGACCGAACAGACGGAAATAACCGCGTGCACGTCCCGTCACCGCGCAACGATTATGCAAACGCGTCGGGTTCGCATTACGCGGCAATTTTGCCAATTTCTTCATCGCGTCCATACGTTCGTCGGGCGTCGCGTTCACAGACATTTTCGCCTTGATTGCTTCGCGTTTTTTAGCGTACTGGGCGACCATTTTTTCACGTTTTTTCTGTTTGTTTATCAACGCTAATTTAGCCATCTTTACTTACCTTTTATTATTTCAGAACCAGCGGCAGGCCGATTTTGGTCAGCAGTGCACGCGCTTCGTCATCTGTTTTTGCCGTTGTTGCGATGACGATGTCCATCCCGCGAATCGCATCAATTTTATCAACGGAAATTTCCGGGAATATCAGGTGTTCCTTGATACCGAACGCATAGTTGCCACGTCCGTCAAACTTTGATTTAGACAGACCACGGAAATCCTTTACACGCGGTAACGCAACAGTAATCAACTTATCCAGAAAATCATACATTCTTTTACCGCGCAATGTAACCTTGGTACCGATGGGCTGACCTTCGCGCAGACGATACGTTGCGATGGATTTTTTCGCGCGTGTGATAACGGACTTCTGTGCGGCAATCGCTGTCAAGTCCGCGGCCGCGGAATCCAGTTTCTTTTTATCAGAAACCGCTTCACCGACACCCATATTCAATACAATTTTTGTCAGTTTCGGTACTTCGAACTGATTCTTGTATCCGAATTCTTTAACCAATTCGGGCACAATTTGCTTTTCATAAATTTCACGCAATCTGCTTTGCATTTTTTATTCCTTAACGTTTTGTCCCCGTAACAGCGGGAACCAGTTTTTCCTTATAATTCCGCACCGGATTTTTTTGCAATGCGAACCTTTTTATCGCCATCGATTTTGTATCCGACGCGAGACGCCTTTTTGGTCTTTGGGTCGACCAAGGCAACGTTGGAAACGTGAATCGGGGCTTCGCGGTCAACGATATGACCGGGCTGTTCCTGGGTCGGCTTTATGTGCCATTTATGACGGTTGACACCTTCGACCACGACACGGGATTCAGACGGACGCGCCTGCAAAACCTTGCCCTTGACGCCCTTGAATTTTCCCGAAATAACTACGACTTCATCGCCTTTCTTGATTTTCATTTCATAACCCTTTGTCTGTTGCATTTGGCCCGTGTAATTATATCACTTCTGGTGCCAAAGATACAATTTTCTGAACGTCGTATTTGCGGCGAACTTCACGCGCAATCGGTCCAAAGATACGTGTGCCAATCGGTTCAAAGTTGTTTTTGTTTATCAGCACAACCGCATTGTCGTCAAAGCGAATAATTGAACCGTCCGGACGTTTTACCGGGAACTTGGTACGAACGATAATCGCACGCTGAACCGTACCTTTTTGTACTTTGCCGCGTGGAATCGCTTCTTTGATTGCGACAACGATTTTGTCGCCAACCGTCGCATAGCGACGATGAGAACCACCCAAAACCTTGATGCACATTGCTTTGCGCGCACCAGAGTTATCGGCAACTGTCATAACTGTTTCATTTTGTATCATAACACTTCACCTTTTATCCTGCGTGCGGGGCAATCCCCCGCCGCTTTGTTATAGGTTCCGACTGCGTATCACGCCTCAAAGAACCTGTTGTGACCATTGCTTTACAATGTTAGTCCGTGACCTCTACGGCCTCGTCCTTGGAAACACCGACACGACCCTTTACGACCCAAGATTTTGTCTTGGAAATCGGACGATGCTCTTCAATAGCGACGATATCACCAACCTTGTATTCGTTGTTTTCATCGTGCGCCTTGTATTTTTTATTCTGCTTTACGAACTTACCGTACAACGGATGACGGAAACGGCGTTCAACTTCTACAACGACAGTTTTATCATTTGCTGTACTTTTAACTGTTCCCTGCAGTATACGTCTTGGCATAACTTTTGTCCCTTATATCATTTGTTCCAATTTGCACGTATCAGTATAAAAATGACCGCACAAATCAACCACCTTTTTTATCCGATTTCGCCATATGATAACTAAAAATTTAGAAATCTCAACAAAAATCGGCAATTTTTATTTTTTCGCAGCGTTTATTTGAGTTTTCACGCGTGCGATTTCGCGACGGGTCTGACGCATAACGTGCGTTTTCGGCATCTGGCCCGCTGCGTGCTGAAAGCGCTGGTTCATCTGTTCTTTTTTCAGATTTTCCAGTTTGCTTTGCAATGCCTCTGCTGTCAAAGATTCTTTTTCAACTTTCTTTTCTGCCATTTTTTAACCTTTTTGCCCTGCCCCGCGTGGCCGCGGTGTGGATTATGAATTAGTTGACCTTGCGTTCAACAACCTTGGTTTTAACCGGCAATTTCGCCGCCGCCAAAGCGAACGCTTCGTATGCAACCTCCGGTTTTACACCGTCCAGTTCGAACAAAATACGACCCGGCTTTACACGGCAAATCCAGTATTCAACCGCACCCTTACCTTTACCCATACGGACTTCTGCGGGCTTTTTAGTTACCGGAACATCCGGGAACACACGAATCCACAGCTTCCCCATACGGCGCATATGACGCGTAATTGCGCGACGTGCGGCTTCTATCTGACGCGCGGTAACACGTTCCGGCGTCATCGCTTTTAAGCCAAAGGAACCGAACGCCAATTCGCTGCCGCCCTTGGCGACGCCGTGAATACGTCCTTTGTGCTGTTTGCGAAATTTTGTCTTATTTGGCATCAACATAATAACTACCTTTTAATTTCTTGGTTTAATTTTTGATTTTCCCGGCACCATATAGATGACCGTCAAAAATTACTTGCTTTTTCTTTCGCTGCTGCCGGCATATTCGGCGGGACGCGCCATTTCAGATGCCAGCTTTTCTTTGTTCACTACGTCGCCGGTATAAATCCAAACCTTTACACCGATAACGCCGTACGTTGTTTTTGCCTGAATTGACGCATAGTCAATATCAGCACGCAATGTATGCAGCGGAATACGACCTTCGCGGATTTGTTCACTACGGGCGATTTCCGCACCGTTCAGACGGCCCGAGCACATAACCTTGATACCCTGGGCGCCGGCCTTGGTGGCGTTCTGGACGGCCTTTTTCATTGCGCGTTTGAAGGAAACACGGCCTTCGATTTGTTGCGCGATGTTCTGCGCAACTAATTGCGCGTTCAAGTCCGGACGACGAACTTCATAAATATTGACAACGACCTGGTCATTTTTCACCAACTTTTTAATATCGTTGCGCAACGCTTCGATATCGGCACCATTTTTACCGATAATCATACCCGGACGAGATGTGTGGATTGTAACCACAACCTTTTTGGCAAAGCGTTCGATAACAACCTTGGCCAAACCGGCTTTTTTTAATTTCTTTTCAATAAACTTGCGGATTTTGATATCTTCGGCCAGCAAATTTGCATAGTCCTTTTTGCCCGCAATCCAGCGCGAATCTGTTACCTTGTTTATAAATTCACGCAACGAGATAGGTGATACTTTCTGTCCCATTTTATTTTTTCCTTACTGTTTTCGGTCGGTGTTCTTGAAGATTTGGCAAGAATCTTTATTCAGGAACCATCGCCCCATACCACCGACCGTATTTATTATTTTGCCTTTTCTTTTTTTACTGTTTTTGCCTTTGGTGCCTTTTTGGTCGGCGCAACGCCCGATTCCAAAACAATCGTCAGATTTGAAAAAGGTTTCAAAATCGGACGAGCACTTCCGCGCGGTCCCGGGAAAATACGCTTCATTGTCAGTGCCTTGCCACACCAAATTTCTTTGATGTACAAACTTTCCACCGGCAGATTTTTATTGTGTTCTGCATTTGCGATGGCCGACAACAAAGTTTTCAGAACTTCGCCAGATACGCGCTTTTTAGAAAATTTCAAGACATCGATTGCGCGATCAACCGGCAGACCACGTACCATATCACAAACCAGATTCAATTTCTGGTGGCTGATACGTATCATTTTGTTGAACGCACGCACTTGATTATCTTTAATTCCATATCTTGTCGTTGTCATAACTGTTACCCTATTATTTATGTTCCAGTTTGGGGCCGGAAATTATTATTTTTTGGCGGCCGCCGCTTTTTTATTTGCCGCGTGACCCTTGAACGTACGTGTCGGCGCAAATTCACCCAATTTGTGGCCAATCATATCTTCGACGATGGACACCGGAATGAATTTATTTCCATTGTGAACTTCAAACGTCAAACCAACCATCGGCGGTACGATAGTGCTGCCGCGTGACCAGGTCTTTATCGGCTTATGATCATTTTTTTCATTTGCCGCCGCAACCTTTTTCAAGATGGACGGATGAACATAAGGACCTTTCCATACTGAACGAGACATCAATTACTCCGTTTTTTACTTATTATTTTTTCTTTGCCAAATGTCTGCTGCGGATAATCATCTTTGCAGTACGTTTATTGCTACGGGTACGATATCCCTTGGCCGGAATACCTGTACGTGATACCGGTTCGTGGCCCTTGGAATGACCATTACCACCACCCATCGGGTGATCAACCGGGTTCTGCGCCATACCGCGAACTGACGGACGAATGCCCAACCAGCGTGCACGACCGGCCTTGCCCAAGTTGACATTGCGTTGATCGGGGTTAGAAACACTGCCGACCGTCGCCATACAATCGGAATGAACCTTGCGCAGTTCACCGCTGTTCATTTTAATCTGGGCATAGACACCGTCCTTACCCATCAACTGTGCATAGCAACCCGCGCTGCGTGCCAACTGGCCACCAGCACCCGGCTTCAACTCAACATTATGCACAATTGTACCGATTGGCATATTTTTCAATGGCATTGCATTACCCGGCTTGATATCTTCGCGTTCGCCGGAAATGACAACATCGCCCGCCTTCAAATCACGTGGCGCCAATATATAAGAACGCGCACCATCCGTGTATTCAATCAATGCGATAAACGCCGTGCGGTTCGGATCGTATTCCAAACGAACAACCGTCGCTGGAACACCCTTTTTCTTGCGCGCGAAATCAATCAGACGATATTTGCGCTTGTGTCCGCCACCCTGATGCATAACGGTAACGTGACCAAAATTATTACGTCCACCCTTGGACTTCAAACCAACCGTCAACGCCTTTTCCGGTGCGCCGCGATGCAGTTCACTGCGGTCAACCTGAGTCAAACCACGCGTACCCGGTGTTGTCGGCTTATAATGCTTTAATGCCATTTTTTCTTACCTTTGTTTCTGCCACGACACTAACATCCATTTTATTTACGGGTTCTCTGCCGTGGCGATTTCATTGTTATTTATATGTTTGCGGACAAATCCAATTTCGCATCCGCCGGCAGGGACACATACGCCTTTTTAACAGTACGCTGTGTACCAGTACCACGGCCACGGAAAGATTTTTCTTTGCCCTTGACAACAACAATGTTCACCTTGATCGGTTTTACATTGTAAATTGCCTGGACGGCACGTGCAACATCCGCCTTGGTCGCGTTTGCCGCAACTTCGAACGCAACACCGTTGCTTTCGGACAGCTTTGCCGCCTTTTCCGAGATTATCGGGCGACGCAGTATATCATAAATACCAGCGGTGCGCACGACTTTTTTCTCTGATGTAACTTTCTTTTCTGCCATTTTGTTATACCTTTTCGTCTTGCGTTATCGACATAGCATAATTATGCCAAACGCGCCTCCACCGCTTTGACTGCATCGGCCGTCAAAACCAGTTTGTCGTGATTCAGAATATCCAAAACATTCAAACCAATTGTCGGCAACGCGTCAATATTCGGAATATTCGCTGCGGATTTCTGGAAGTTTTCATCCAACTGAGCCCCGCCAACAAACAATGCTGACGTCAAGTTCAACTTTTTCAGTTGCTTTGAAAACGCCGCTGTCTTGGCCGCTGGCAATTTTTCGGAATCAATAACAATCAGATTTCCATCTTTTGCCTTGGACGACAACGCCATTTTCAGTCCCAACGCACGAATCTTTTTCGGCAGATCAATCGCGTGGTCACGAACAACAGGTCCGTGAACAACACCACCGCCGCGCATATGTACGTTGTATCTTTCACCCTGACGCGCGTTACCGGTTTTTTTCTGCTTGAACGCTTTTTTACCGCTGCCTGCGACATCGGAAACGGTCTTTACCGCGTGCGTACCTGCACGTGATTTGGCACGCTGCCAGGTAACAACACGATGCAGAATATCTGCACGCGCATCGATTCCAAAAATCTGGTCTGCCAGTTCAACCTTGCCGACCGACTTACCATCAAAATTTATAACGTCTATTTGCATTTTTTCCACCTTACTCTATCTGCTGCCACCTGAATTATTCCGCAACAGTTTCTGCTTCGGGTTCAGCCGCTGGTTGTTCCGCGGATTGTGCAACCTTCATTTTTGTCGGAACCGGCAGATCTGCCTGTTCTTTTTTAACCGCATCGACAACCAACACAAATGTGCCGTTTGCGCCCGGAACCGCGCCTTCAACGAAAATCAGATTATCTGCGTCATCGACACCGAAAACCTTCAGATTCTGAACGGTGACAGTTTCATTACCCATCTGTCCCGCCATTTTTTTACCCTTCAGAACGCGTCCCGGCCATTCGCGCATACCCGTACCACCGATGGAACGATGCGCCTTCAAAACACCGTGGGTCGCTTCTTTACCGCCAAAGTTATGACGTTTCATAGCGCCCTGGAATCCTTTACCCTTGCTGGTCGCCTGGACATCGACGAATTGACCGGCAACAAAATGAGACGCAGACAATTCCGTTCCCGCCGGAATTACACAATCGTCCGAGACACGAAATTCAACAACCTTGCGATACGGCTTTACGCCAGCTTTTTGGGCGGCGACGGCCTGTGGTTTTGCAATATGTTTAGCTTTTGCTTCGCGCATACCCAAAATATTCGCGACATAACCGTTCTTGTCCATTGTACGATTGCCGATAACCGCACAGTCACCAACGGACAAAACCGTCACTGCGTGCGCCACACCAGCGTCGTCATACAAACGAGTCATACCTATTTTTGTTGTTATTAAACCGCTACGTTTCATTTTTTTGCCTTTATTCGTTAGTAGGTTGGACGCCTGTACACACCATATTTACGTACGCCCAACACAAACACTTTACAATTTAATCTTTACATCAACACCGGACGCCAAATCCAACTTCATCAATGCATCTACTGTCTGAGGGGTTGGATTCACGATATCAACAACCGCTTTGTGATTGCGAATTTCGAATTGTTCGCGCGACTTTTTGTCGACGTGAGGCGAACGGTTCACAGTAAATTTCTTAATCAATGTCGGCAAGCGAACGGGTCCAACTACATCCGCGCCTGTGCGCTTTGCAGTTTTGACTATTTCATCCACAGATTCCATCAAGACCCTGTGGTCAAACGCTGTCAATTTGATGCGAATTTTAGATGCTGGTACCATTTGTTCGTTTTCCTTATCGTTATCCGGGCCGGTAATCACTGGCGTTTTTCATCCAGTTACACCGACCCGCGACATTTTGTTTATTATTTGATGATCTTCGATACAACGCCTGCGCCAACTGTGCGTCCGCCTTCACGGATAGCAAAGCGACGACCTTCGTCCATAGCAATCGGAGCAATCAGTTGCACCGTGATACGAACGTTGTCCCCCGGCAGAACCATTTCTTTGTCAGCCGGCAGCGTGATTGTACCTGTTACGTCTGTTGTGCTGAAGTAGAACTGCGGACGATAGTTGCTGAAGAACGCAGTATGACGTCCACCTTCTTCCTTGGTCAGAATATAAACTTCAGCTTCGAAATCTGTGTGCGGTGTGATGGAACCCGGCTTGCAGATAATCTGGCCACGTTCAACATCTTCCTTCTTGGTACCGCGCAGCAACAGCCCAACGTTATCACCGGCTTCACCCTGATCCAGCAATTTGCGGAACATTTCAACACCGGTAACAGTTGTTTTCTGTGTCGGACGCAGACCGACGATTTCGCATTCATCACCAACCTTGACCGTGCCGGCTTCGATACGACCGGTAACAACGGTACCACGACCAGTGATAGAGAATACGTCTTCAATCGGCATCAAGAACGGCTTGTCAACCGGACGTTCCGGCAGCGGGATGTATTCATCGCACGCCTTCAACAGCGCATCGATGGATTCTTTGCCCAAACCGTCGTTTTTGCCTTCCAATGCGGAAACCGCAGAACCACGAATGATTGGCACATTTTCGCCATCGAAATCGTTCGCAGACAACAGTTCACGAATTTCCATTTCAACCAATTCCAACAGTTCCGGATCGTTGGCCAAATCGCACTTGTTCAGATAAACAACGATTTTTGGAATACCAACCTGACGCGCCAACAGGATGTGTTCACGTGTCTGCGGCATCGGACCATCGGTCGCGGCAACAACCAGAATAGCACCGTCCATCTGCGCGGCACCAGTAATCATATTTTTAACATAGTCCGCGTGTCCCGGGCAGTCAACGTGCGCATAATGACGATGTTCTGTTTCGTATTCAACGTGCGCGGTGTTGATTGTTATACCACGTGCGCGTTCTTCCGGCGCATTGTCGATTTGATCGACACCCTTGGCCTGGTCGGCACCAACGCCATAGTAGTGAACGATAGCGGCCGTCAAAGTCGTCTTACCGTGGTCAACGTGACCAATAGTACCAATATTGACGTGTGGCTTGGTTCTTACATACTTTTCTTTTGCCATAGTTTTCTCCTTAGGGCTTTGTTAAGTTTGATTTCTGAAATCTGATTTCCGATTCATTACATCAAATCATAAACCAGAAATCAAAAATCACAATCTTTTTTTATTATTTTTTTATTTTGTCAGCTTCTTTATAACCTCGTCTGCGACATTTTTCGGCACTTCATCATAGTGCGACAGTTCCATATACGGATTTGCACGCCCCTGTGACAAAGAACGCAATGTCTTGACGTATCCGAACAAGTTCGCCAGTGGCACGTATGCTGAAATCATCTGATTACCGAACTGTGTTTCGATACCGTTGATTTGTCCACGACGACTGTTCAGGTCCCCAATGATGTCACCGACATATTCTTCCGGCGTAGTAACCGAAAGTTTCATAATCGGTTCCAACAATTTTGGCGCTGCTTTTTTCATTGCTTCGCGGAAGCACGCACGCGCCGCAATTTCAAAGCACAATACATTGGAATCGACTTCGTGATATTTACCGTCAACCAATGTCGCCTTGAAATCCACTGTGGGATAGCCAATCAGAACACCTGTCTGCTGGGCTATCTTCAAACCCTTTTCAACGCCGGGGATATATTCCTTGGGAATTGCACCGCCGACAATCTTGTTTTCGAACTCATAACCCTTGCCCGGTTCCAATGGTTCAAATTCAATCTTCACCTGAGCATACTGACCAGAACCACCGGACTGTTTTTTATGGGTATATTCTTCGGTAACAGGTTTGCTGAATGTTTCGCGATATGCAATACGCGGTTCACCAACGTTCACATCAACCTTAAATTCACGCAGCAAACGATCAACCAAAATTTCCAGATGCAGTTCACCAACACCCGCCAAAATCGTCTGACCTGATTCTTCGTCAACAGACACACGGAAAGACGGATCTTCCTTGGCCAACGCCTGCAGACCCAATGACATTTTTTCAATGTCGGCCTTGGTCTTGGGTTCAACCGCAATGCTCATAACCGGATCTGGAACGTGGATGTTTTCCAGAATAATCGGATTTGATTCATCACACAGCGTATCACCGGTAATTGTTTCCTTCATACCAACCAGTGTGACAATGTCACCAGCGGACGCTTCTTTGATTTCTTCACGCTGATTTGCGTGCATCAACAACATACGTCCAACACGTTCACGCTTATCACGGTTGGAATTATAGATGTACGAACCGGACACCAGCTTACCAGAATAAATACGGATAAACATCAGGTTTCCAACGAACGGATCATTTGCAACCTTGAACGCCAGTGCACTGAACGGTTCCTTGGGATCCGCGTGACGCGCGATAACAGTTTCGCCATCCATCGCCGTACCCTTGATTGCCGGAATATCCAGCGGGCTGGGCAGATAATCAACAATCGCGTCCAACAACGGCTGAACACCCTTGTTCTTAAATGCAGTACCACACAGAACCGGATTAAAGTTTTGCGCAATCGTACCCTTGCGTATCAGTTTTTTAATGGTTGCGACATCGGGCTTGTTACCTTCCATATACGCTTCCATAATATCGTCGTCCAGGGTTACGACTTCTTCAATCAATTTGTTGTGCAGCTCTTCGGCTTTTTCCTTCAAATCGTCCGGGATGTCAACGACGTGGGGATCCTTGCCCAAATCGTCTTCCCAAACAATACCACGCATTTCGACAACATCGACAACACCACGGAAATCAGATTCCGCACCAATCGGGAAATTGACGACCAACGGATTTGCACCCAAGCGTTCACGAATCATATCCACACAGCGGAAGAAATTACCACCGATACGATCCATTTTGTTCACGAAGCAAATACGCGGAACATTATAACGGTCCGCCTGACGCCATACAGTTTCTGTCTGGGGCTGAACGCCGGACACAGATTCAAAAACTGCGACCGCACCGTCCAAAACACGCAAAGAACGTTCCACTTCCATTGTAAAGTCCACGTGTCCCGGCGTATCAATCAGATTGATGCGGTGATCGCGCCAAAAGCAAGTTGTTGCCGCGGACGTAATGGTAATACCACGTTCCTGTTCCTGTTCCATCCAGTCCATAGTCGCACCGCCATCGTGCACTTCGCCAATTTTGTACGTTTTTCCTGTATAGAAAAGAATACGTTCTGATGTAGTTGTTTTACCGGCGTCAATATGGGCCATAATACCAATATTGCGATACATATTCAAAGGAGCGGTTTTTCCGACTGACATATTATTCTTTCCCTTATTTTATTTTTAGTTGTTTGTGTTTGCCTGTTGTTAAATAACCATTGCGTAAATCAGATTACCAACGGAAATGCGCAAAGGCCTTGTTCGCTTCAGCCATCTTGTGGGTATCAATTTTTTTCTTGAACGCACCACCCTGGCCATTTAACGCATCGCGCAATTCGCCGAACAATCTGTCTTCCATAGAACGTTCACCGCGTTTGCGCGCAAACATAATCAACCAACGCAAAGCCAATGTCTGCTGACGCGCAGGTCTGACTTCGACCGGCACCTGATAGGTTGCACCGCCAACACGACGGCCCTTGACTTCAACTGATGGTTTCAAAGCATCAACCGCTTCCAAAAATGCGGCCAATTCATCACCGTCTTTTGCAATCTTTTTCAGTTTATCCAATGCACCATAAACGATATTTTCGGCAACTTCTTTTTTGCCGTCCCACATAACAACATTGATACATTTTGCAACGACCAGATTATTATACTTTGAATCTGGCAGAATTTCACGTTTAGTTGCACTTTTACGTCTTGACATTTACTTTTCCTTTTGTTTCTTCATCCGGGACAATCCCGAATTACTCACACGGCCGCGCCGCGTGTATTATTATTTACCGGCCTTGGCACCGTACAGGGAACGTCCCTGTTTTCTGCTTTCGACACCCTTGGTATCCAGAACACCGCGGATAATATGATATTTAACACCGGGCAAGTCCTTTACACGACCGCCACGAATCATAACAACACTATGTTCCTGCAAATTATGCCCTTCGCCCGGGATATAGGCCGTAACTTCACGACCATTAGCCAGTTTTACACGGGCGACCTTACGCTGGGCCGAATTAGGTTTTTTCGGCGTGGTTGTGTACACACGTGTGCAAACACCACGTTTCTGCGGAGCTTCCATCATATCCGGTGCCGTTGATTTAACAACAACCTTCTTACGTGGTTTCCGAATCAGTTGATTTACTGTTGGCATTCAAAATCTCTTTGTTTTGTGTACATTTTTATCTGCATAAGACAACCTTTCGGACTTATTTCAACGGCGTCGCCGCGATTATAAATCCGTCAGAATATGCAGATTTCTGTGTTTTTTTCTTTCCTTGTTTACACGGAAAGCGAACATACTATAACCACGAACCCGCGTATTGTCAAGCAGAATCTGGGATTTTTTATCAAAAAAACCGCTGGAAAATCGCAAAAATCTGGGAACTTATACCCGTATACAAAATGACAAAAAAATTGTTAGTGTACAAACTGCAGTCGCAATAAAATAGTTTTAGAACACTACAGAAAATTCTGCCCCAAACTTCCAATAGTCATCCGGCAAGATTGCGCTATGCTCACTATTTTTAGTCTTAAAATGATATTTTATATACGGATGTACAGAAGCAGTTTCAGACATATTATAAACAACACCTGCTTTTATTGACCTGTCATACAAAGTTACCGGCGTATCAATTTCTTTTAACCCGAAATGTAATTCCACTTTTGTTGCTAAATTAGCCGCGAAATAATACATACCTTCCAAAGTCAAACCAACATTCCAGAAATTTTTAGGTTCTGCAAAAACAAAAGTTCCCTGCACTTTCGCCGCCCATTGAAATATATCACCTGCTATACCATGGATACGGAACGCAGCATCCACATTATTATTTCCTATTCGCTCATTTGTCTTGGCGTTTTTAGTCCACGCAATACCATAATCTGCAGACAAATCTAATTTAAAGCCCTTATTAGTCAAAACCTTGTAACTGATACCAACCTGAGAATCTGCATAATCATTACTTGTACTAAATGAAACCGTCCAATCATCTAAAAAGGTATAGTCTATTTCCATACCAATATCGTCTATATTACCAGAGGCAATATCGTCATGACCTGTTCCACTTTTATTTGCCCCAGTTTTAAATTCGGCACCAAACGTTGCAGAAAATTCATTATTTTCTGTCAAGCGGCTGACATCAAAAATACCTTCTGCTTTAGCCAAACCAGGACAAAAACTCAACGAAATTAAACCAACTATGGCAACATTTTTATTTAACATAACCAATACCATAAACTTCGTTTATAATATTGCCATACCAACGCACCAATTTTCTACAGGAAGCAAATCACATAAAAAAAGCCCCGAACTTCCGTCCGGGGACATAAAAATTATTCATCACTAGAAGTTATACAAGAAACCTACTTTAAAGTCACCTGTATTAAATACATTTGACGAATCCACACCAGCATTGAACGCCCAGTCATTACCTATGCCCAGTGTATCATTTTCAAACATATAACTTGCACTAACTCCTAAGAAATTTAAATTAGCATATAGTGTCAAACTTTCGGAAACATCATATGTTACCATAGGAGCAATTGACGCAGCCAATGCGGCTGTCGTTTCACCGTCTATCGCATCCACATTTGATGTAACAGTTGCAAAGGCCGCCCCAACAGACCCCTTCAACAATAACTTAAAGTCGCCGAACTGAGCAACTTTATAACGAGCAAAACCACCAATACCATATCCCCACAGACCATTATCCGCATCAGAGCGCGCATATCCCAAATCCACATTCAAACCAAAATCCCAATTTTCGTTGTAATACCACCCGATTTCTGGAGAAACTTCTATGGTATTCTTATGAGTATCGTCCAAAGACAATGATGCAGAACCGCCAACGAAATAATTTGCCGCCTGAGCACCTGAAACTGCAAAAACCGCCAACAAAGATGTTAAAAGTATTTTTTTCATGCTATATCCTTATGGTTTAGTTAGCAAAAAACTAGATTCTCTCTACCTAGTCTTATAGGTATTTTACCTTGTGAATAAAGTCATTTGCAAGGTCAAAGATTTTTGCAAAAAATCGCTAAATATGATATAATTGGGCAGTTTTAGTTTTGATACATTGCACAAAAAACCCGACCAAACGGCCGGGTTTTATTTGCATACAATTGATTAGAACTGTGCCCCAAACTTTACGCCAAAACCGAATCCATCGGCAATTTCCCAATCGCCTGTGCTGTGATCCATTTCACCAGAGATGTATGCACCAACATACATATCATTGTCGATGTTATAGTTCACACCAACCTTTCCGGTCCAAACACCTGCGTTTTCGGCCCAATCATCCATAACACCGGTGTATTCCGCACCCAGCAACAATGCCCAGTCAGACGTTATTGACATAAAACCATCCAATCCGGCGCGCAGTGTGTGTATGCCATCATCACCCCAGTTGAAAGATTCTGTATTGCCATAGTTGAATTCAACGTGACCGGCAACTGTCCACATATCTGTTACATAGCCAGCACGAACACCAACTGTCCACAAATAAGATGTATAATCTTCATCCAAGAACGGCTGATGATCACCCCAAACCGGATTCAGTGCATATGATGCATAGGCATCAATCTTCCAATTCATTTCGTCCAACAGACGGTAATCGGCACCGATTTCAAATGTGTTCCATCCCATACCGTCGAACCAATCCATTTCGCTGAAATCTGTACCAACATAGATTGCGGCACGATCAGTTATACCATAACCAAACTTTTCAGCCAACATCCACGAATCTGCATTTTCAGAATGAGAATTCAATTCTGTAACACTATAAAATTTGCTGGCATCCGGACGGTACATCGGATTATCATTTATTGCCATAGCGTTTGCGCCCGTTGCCGCGAAAACTGCCAACAAAGATGTTAAAACTAATTTTTTCATACTATATCCTTATGGTTTAGTTAAAAAACTAGATTCTCTCTACCTAGCTAGGAATATTTTAACCCGCGATTCGGGGTGTTTTCAAGGTAAAAGATTTTTGCATTTTATCCCTAAATATGCTATGATACGCCAGTGCGCGAATCGGATTTTATTCACAAAAAAATTACCAAAACGCCCGGAAAACCGGGCGTTTTTAATATCCTATTAAAAAAATTATTCAAAAGCAAAATTATTAAAAGATTTAATGAATTACGCTTTTTCAGTTTTCATTTTGAAATTTTTTTATTACGCGCCAGTCAGCGTGATTTTTCATATGCTCTTGATACGTGCGTGCAAACTTATGTCCACCCCGCCCGTCTGCAACGAAAAACAGATAGTTCGTATCGGCGGGCGACAAAACCGCGTGTATCGCATCCAGCCCCACATTTGCAATCGGCCCCGGTGGCAACCCATAATTTGTATAAGTATTGTATGGGCTTTCTATTTTCAGGTTTTCGCGCAACAGCGGCCGACCACGCATATCGCCCAACCCACCCGTCAGCGCATAAACCACCGTCGGATCCGCCTGCAGGCGCATATTATCACGCAACCGATTCAAATATACACTGGCCACGATGGGCATTTCTGATTTCTTGGACGTTTCCTTTTGCACAATGGACGCCAATGTCACCACATCGTCCCAGGTCTTCAGCGGTCGTGGTGCAACCTTGCCCGCTTTATCCCAGTTTTGTTCCAATTCAACCATTTTCTTGCGCATCAAATCCAACAGCGCCAGTCGTGATGTGCCACGCGCAACACGGTATGTGTCCGGGAACAAGTCACCATCACGCAGATTGCATACCGGCAAATCGGTATCTGGGCCGCATTCCACCCCACCGGTCAGATTTTCATCCGCCAGCAACATTTCCTTGATTTGTTTTACAGTCAATCCTTCGGGTATGACAACGGTTGTGGCGGCGACATCGCCGTGTGCAAACATATTTGCAATACGCCATACACTGGTGCCACGTGGAATATCATACTGGCCAGATTGAACGCGTCCGCCATTGCCGCGCACCGCAATTTTGAATAATACTGGCGAATCGATTATATCACGTGCGACCAACTGTTCCGCGACACTGGAAACACTGCCCCCGCGGGTGACGTTAAACACCACGTCGCGTGAAACAACGGAACGCACCCCAAATATGTACACCAGCACAACAACAACCAGCACAACCACTGCACATATAATATTTACATACTTATTCGATGGGATTATTTTTCTTTTTTTCATAGCAGAACAATTATACAATTAAAAAACAAAGTTGCAATCACGAAGATTGCAACTTTTTTAATCCCCTATTGCACGATTTAGCATATGTTTTGCCATTTCTGCATTTTTTGCGGCCATCAACCCACGCAGTCGCGTAACAAACTGATTATACCCCGGCATTGATTGCAGTTTATTACGCCACTGCATATATTCATTGCTAAATTTATTTATCCAGTTATCAATTGTAACAGATACATTTTTGTTGTATTCGTCGATACTTTTCGCATCCAATTTATTATGCTGTACCCAAAAATCAAAGTTTTCATTAAAATATTTATGAAAATCTAACGGCGCGACACCCGTTATATCTTTGACGAAATCGGTTGCCTGCACCGACGGTTTACGCTTATTTAATTCAGAACTGATATAGTTGTATAACTTGTCAAGATCGGACGATTGGTTAAACAAATTATCTTTGAAAAAAGATGTTATATCGGCATACGTCCATTCCAGTGCTGCCAGTACAGAATTAAAATGTCCCTTGTTACTTGCATTGCCGGACATTTTGTTTGCCAGTGCAGTTTTTGCAACCTGTTGCGCGACATCCCCAGCATCACTTCTGGATGTTATTCTGCGATAGCCCATATCCCGTATTGTCTGGTCAACCGCCATATCACGTACGGTATTTGCCAATATCGCATTTTGTTCATCAATAAACATCCCGCGCAGAAACGCCGACTTGTCCCGTGCGCCGTCATACAGTTTCTGTGCTGTCGGCCCTGCAAACATCAGCGCCTGTTTAACTTCCCAATCTTCTATGTCACCTCGTTCCAATTTCATATATCTGTCACGATCCATATACCCCATACGTGCAATAATTTGCTGTTTGTCAGAATCCGTAAAACCGTCTATTTTATAAACGGTTTCATTTTTTTGAACATCAAACAATTTTCCATCTGGCACATCACCGGCACGCACAATATGCGCCGACGGCGGCAAAACCAATCCTGTTTTTACATCCGGCGCGAAATAAGTATCCAGCAAACTAACCTCTATCGGATTTTCATTTTTGCCAACAACATCATTAAACGGCGCCAATATTACAACAGACATATCGTCCCAATTACCACCGGAATTTGCATCTACAATATGATTCAACGTGGTATGCACCGTGGCGCGCGGAACATCGTAATTTGTCGCCATCGCAGTTGTTGGAATTGCCAAACTGCCGTCCGATAAGCGTCGTGGCATATACTTGGTTGCGTGCACCATAACCCAGTTATTCATATCAGACATATATTTTACCTGGGCCTGAACGTTATCTTCAAAATCTTGTAATTTTTGAATACCGGACATAAAATCTTGTACTTCTGCCATATTTTTTCCCTCGCCAATACAAGAATTATATCACAAAAACAAAAAAAATACCACCAACGGTGGCAAATTCTGGTCGGAGTGACTGGGCTGCTGCGCCACCTGGGCTCGTTCGCGCGTAACGCGCTTCACCGGCGTCCTGCCGTTCGCCTCTCGCCTGCGGTTCGAACCGCTTACTTCGCTGGTTCGCCCCCAGTCAAAAAAATACCACCAACGGTGGCAAATTCTGGTCGGAGTGACTGGGTTCGAACCAGCGACCTCTACGTCCCGAACGTAGCGCTCTACCAGGCTGAGCTACACTCCGTATTTCAAAAGTAACCCGATTATGCAACTGCGTACGGAAAAAATCAACTATTTTTATTTGTTATTTTCCTTTTACTACAGGAATTTTTTTTGCAATACTTTTTTGGGTATCCAACAGGAATAAAGGAATAGTAAAAGATGTTTGGACTTAAATTCTTAAAGAAAACTAAATTTGATAATTATGATGATTATATTGAAAATGGTGCGCCGATTGTTCCAGAACATTTTAATTTTTCATACGATGTTATTGATGTATTAGCAAACGAAACACCTGATAATATCGCATTATTATGGGAAAACGATTCGGGCGAAAAAAAGAAATTTACATTTCGTGACTTATCACGTATGTCAAATGCAGTTGCAAACTTTTTGTTATCGCGCGGCTTGACACGTGGTGACACGGTATTACTGTTTATGCGCCGTCGTTGGGAATATTGGATTTTAATGCTGGCAATGCACAAAATCGGCATAATTCCGATTCCTTCAACAAATCAGTTAAAGGCCGAAGATATTGAATACCGTATTGAGCAAGCTGAATCCAAGGCAATAATAGTATTTGATGACGGCCATATTCTAAACGAAATAAAAACTGCGATTGGTAACAGAAATGTTCAGTTGATATCAAATGACGAAGTGGCTAAATCAATTGATACTATGCCAGATACACTGGAACGCGTGCCAAACGAAAACAGCGACACAATGGTAATTTACTTTACCAGCGGAACAACGGATATGCCCAAAATGGTCGCGCACAACTTCGCATATCCATTGGGACATATAAATACGGCTATGTTCTGGCAACGCCTGCACGATGGCGATATTCACTTTACATTATCAGAATCAGGTTGGGCAAAATGTTCGTGGGGCAAAATGTACGGTCAATGGCTGGCTGGTGCAACAGTATTTGTATTTGATTTTTCGGGCATTGCAACTGCACACGATTTGTTATCAGCAATGGCGGAAAACCATATAACATCATTTTGTGCGCCCCCGACTGTATATAAAATGCTGATACACGCGGACTTCAGCAAATATGACTTATCTGCTTTAACCAAAGCGGACGTCGCTGGCGAAGCACTAAATCCAGAAGTTTTTGAACGTTTTCAAAAGGCCACGGGCATAAAATTACACGAAGGATTTGGCCAAACAGAAACGTGTGTTATGATGTTTACGAACCAATGGATTGAACCCAAACCCGGCAGTATGGGAATGCCGGCCGCTGGTTGGGACGTTCAATTATTGGACGAAGGTGGCCGCCCTGTTCCCAACGGCACAGTTGGTGAAATTTGCGTATCACTGAAAAATGGTCATCCAGTTGGCTTATTCCAGGGATATCATAAAAATGATAAATTGACGGCTAAGGTATTCCGCGATGGATTTTATCATACCGGCGACGTTGCATATCGTGATAATGATGGATATTATTGGTTTGTTGGGCGTAACGACGATTTGATAAAAACATCTGGATATCGTGTCAGCCCGTTTGAGGTTGAAAGCGTCCTGTTGGAACACCCCGCCGTACGCGAAGTGGCCGTTACCGGAATCCCAGATCCATCGCGCGGAATGGCGGTCAAGGCAACAATCGTACTGAACAAGTATTTCCAGGGCACCGACGTTTTAATCCGTCAATTACAAGATCACGTCCGCGCGCGTACTGCATCATATAAATATCCGCGCGTAATTGAATTCGTTGACAATTTGCCTATGACAATATCTGGCAAAATTCGCCGTGCTTTAATTCGCACATTGGACAGCGCCAAGGATACAATCATAGAACCTGTAAAAAATGTAATTGGTTTGAGCAAGGACGACGAAAAACAAAAATAAAAGCAGCGGGAACATCCCGCTGTTTTTATATCGATATATACTTACTTTTGTTCAATAAATTTTATGCATAAAAAATCCCGCCAGTGGCGGGATTTTTTTTATTTTTCGAATCGCTTGATAACCAAACTGGCGTTTGTGCCACCAAACCCGAACGAGTTACTGACAGTAACATTTACCGGGCGTTGCTGGGCAACATTTGGAACCAGGTTGAAATCGCCAACTTCATCCACCGGATTTTCCAAATTGATTGTCGGCGGAACAATTCCGTCACGTATAGCCAGGACACAGAATATCGCCTCTACCGCGCCAGCAGCACCCAGCAGATGTCCCGTCATAGATTTCGTGGAAGACATACACGCATTTGTGCCCGCGAACAAAGTTTTAACTGCGGCCAATTCACCTAAATCGCCCAATCCGGTTGATGTTCCGTGTGCATTGATGTAATCAACATCCGACGGGGTCAATCCAGCATCTTTCAATGCGGCCTGCATCGCACGTAAGCCGCCCTCGCCCTCTGGTGCGGGTGCAGTAATATGATATGCATCACCCGACAGGCCGTATCCGGCAACCTCGGCATAAATTTTTGCACCACGTGCAACAGCGTGTTCATATTCTTCCAGAACCAGAATACCGGCACCTTCACCCATAACAAATCCATCACGGTCTTTATCCCACGGGCGTGACGCCTTTTCCGGTTCATCATTACGTGTTGACAATGCCTTCATCGCGCAGAAGCCAGCAACACCGATTTTACCAACCGCGCCTTCGGAACCACCGGCAATCATAACATCCGCATCACCGTGCTGAATCAGACGAACGGCTTCGCCGATTGAGTGGGCGGCCGACGCACACGCCGTAACAACGGATAAATTCGGTCCCTTTAATCCGTACTTGATTGATACGTGACCCGCAGTCATATTGATAATAACTTTTGGAATAAAGAACGGACTGATATGACGCGGCCCATTTGCATACAATTCAACACAGTTGTCATATATGGTATTTAATCCGCCAATACCCGCACCGATGGACACACCCATACGTGTTTTATCACCGTCATAATCAATCAGTCCAGCGTCACGTATCGCCTCATCCGCGGCAACAACACCGTATATAATGCACTTGTCCATTTTACGCTGTTCACGCGCATCAACAACCGCGTCCGGATTATACTGGCCGGGTTCAGTTCCAATTACCGGCAACCCCGCAATCTGTGATGTCAGGTCAGACGCATCGAACGTATCAATTTTGCGTACACCGGAAACACCGTTCACAATATTTTTCCACGCATATTCAATTCCCGTTCCAACCGGCGACACAATACCCATACCAGTAATAACAACTCTTTTCATACTTTTTTATCCTTTATAAGTTTTACATAAAACACAACCATATAATAAACTGTTTCTAAGCATACGTACAGAAAAAAATCCGTCAACGATAAACAAATACCGTGACGGATTTATATTTAATCTGGCATATCCCCCAGAATTATTTTTTGTGCGCTTCGATATATTTAACAGCGTCGCCAACGGTTGTCAATTTCGCGGCTTCTTCATCTGGGATTGTAATGTCAAATTCCTTTTCAACTTCCATAACAAATTCCACAACGTCCAAGGAATCAGCACCCAAATCGTTCACAAATGCGGATGTTTCTTCAATTTTCGCTTCCTGAACACCCAATTTGTCGGCTACGATTTTTCTTACTTTTTCAAAAGTTGTCATTTTTTATCCTTTGTTTTTGTTAAATTTGTGGCCCACTTTCGGGCGTCATTACTTAAAACTATCATTTTATGACACAAGTGTCAAGGAATTATAACAAACGATAACAAATGCTTGACAATTACACAAATATATGTTTACGCCATAACGTCTGATAATAACGCGTTCATATTCATCCGAAAATCTTCTTTATCAGACGCCCAAGCCAACTGACGCATCAGGAATTTATTGACATCGTCCATTGTCAAATTCGGTATCCCAGCCGCCGCCGCAACACGCCGCCACGCAACACGCGGGTCTGTTAAATGCCCACGACCACGTCCAGGGAAAACCCAGCGCCCGTCCTGGGGCAAATCTTGTAACAAAACAACCGCCCTGTCCGACAACGGTCGGTCGCACCACGTATAATGGTTGAAATCCAGTTCAGACCACTGCATAGAAAACACCTGGGACTTTGGCGCAAACCCATAAATCAACATTAAAAATGCCGCACGCAGGTTTTGGTCTGGCTCTTCATCTATCGCACGCAACAGCCGATGAAAACCAGATTTATTCAATGGTCGCACGCGACGATTCTGAACTATTTTTGGCAGTTCAGCAGCAGGACTAACCTTTATATATCCCGAATCAATAGCGTATTTGAAAACACTTTGCAGAAATTCCTGCATACGCCCCGCAATGGCACGACCATCTATGCGGGCGATTGTATCGGCAATATCATCCGGCGTTATATCAGATATATATTTATCCCCCAGCGCACTTAAATGACGTTTAATTGCACGTTCCAATTTATCACGCGACACACTGTTGCGACGAACACGTTTTTCCAAATATATATCCAGAAATTTTTTTAACGTTATTTTTTTACGGTGCACACGGGGACGTTCCATAGCAGTCGCTAAAATTTCTGGCACCGCGCCACGTGCGACTTCTATGTCAGTATCAGGATAATTGCCAATAATAATCCGCTTGTCACGACCGTGAACACGCTTACGCACGAAAAATGTTTTAACGCCACGACTGGTCACATACATACGCAACCGCGGTTCGGACATATCCTGGACAACGTCAAACCCGGTCGCCGGCGCCGGCAAATTATCCAATATGAACGGATTAAAAAAGAACTGGTGCGCCATATCCCGCCCCCCTTTGTTTTTTATCTGACGAACAAAAATTTTTGCTTCCAAAAATTATTTTTAATATGGGTTAAATTTTCTAATTGCTTACGTGCATCAAAATGCGCCTGATTGCGTTTATAAAACAAACAATCGGTTTTATCACAGGGACGCGAAAAATTGAAACTGTCACAATTATGAGAATAAAAGTACGGCACATCCATATTGATTGCAGGATCGTACTTTGTGCAAATTGATTTCACCATACATCCGATATGCAAACGTACATAATTTTCATCAGCCCATCCCATATCCTTTACCAAGCCCTGTGCTGCATTTTCAGCATTATCCTGTGCAATACGCAGCCGCCGTTTTACATCACCATATTCACGCACATCGGCCAAAATTGACAATGGCGACGTTTTCAGAACATAGCGAACAACATCTAAACGCATAATATACCCCCGTTTTTATTTAACACGGTTAAACTTTTCACGCCAAAAACGTCTTTTCATATCACAGATATTTTTATAGTTTTGTAATGCGCAAATGTAATTTTTATTTTCATCAAAGTGCGGACAATTCTCATTAAGACACAGTTTTTCAGACAAATGCTCACACGGAACAAATCGCGCAACATTATACTCAACGACTTCAAACTGGCGCCAAGCATCTGACGTATCCAGCGTCAAACTTTGTGTTTCCAACTCTTTTTTTATACAACCATTTGCACGACGCATATCGCCGTATTTTTCATTACTGATTTGTTTCAGATTTTTTACACGGTGACACAGTTCTTTATATTGCTCTATATCACTAATTATTTTGGCGACCGAATTGGACGTCACATATCTTAAGAAACCCATTTTTTTCTCCTGTTATTTGCCGTCCAGTCGCGACCAGGTCAGTCCCCAACCTTCAGGGCATTGATAAATGCCGATTGCGGAATCTCAACATTTCCAAATGTCCGCATTCGTTTTTTGCCCTCCTTCTGCTTCTCCAACAATTTGCGTTTTCGCGTAATGTCCCCGCCATAGCACTTGGCCGTTACATCCTTGCGATATGCGGCGATTGTTTCACGCGCGATAATTTTGCCCCCGATTGCGGCCTGTAACGGGATTTTGAATTGATGCCGCGGGATTAAATCCTTTAACCGTTCGACAATCTGGCGACCGCGTTTTTCCGCAAAACTGCGATGACACATAAACGACAAAGGTTCCACATTTTCATCGTTCACCAGTATGGAAACCTTTACCAAATCGGATGGACGATATCCCTGCACCACATAGTCAAACGACGCATACCCCGACGACAGCGATTTTACACGGTCGTAAAAGTCAAACACTATTTCCGCCAGCGGTAATTGATAGACCAGCACCGCACGATTTCCGACATATGAAATATTTTCCTGAACCCCGCGCCGTTCCGAACACAGCGACATAATGCCCCCCATATATTTATCAGGCATCATAATTGTCGCCCTAACCCAAGGTTCTTCAATCGATGCAATTCGTGTCGGGTCGGGCATATCGGCCGGATTTTCCAAATCAATCACAGAACCATCACGCAAATATACCTTGTACAATACGCTGGGCACAGTATTTATCAGATTCAGATTAAATTCGCGACGCAACCGTTCGCTGATAATTTCCATATGCAGCAATCCCAAAAATCCGCACCGCAATCCAAATCCCAACGCCGACGATTTTTCCACCGTAAAAACAAACGAAGCATCGTTTAGCGCCAACTTTTCCGCCCCGTCACGCAGGTTCGGATAATCATCCGCCACCACTGGAAAGAACGACGAAAACACCACTGGCACTGACGGCTTAAAACCCGGCAACGGTTCACAGTTTGCACCATTGCGCGCATCAATAATGGTATCCCCAACCTTACAGTCGTGAATAGTTTTCATACCTGTGATAATAAATCCGATTTCACCAGTTTCCAGCGCATCGACATCAACCATTTTGGGTGTAAAATAGCCGATTTTTTCAACTGTATATTCGGCACCTGTTGCCATAAATCTGATTTTCTGACCGCGCATCAGACGTCCATCAACAACACGCACCAATATCACCACACCCAAATAAGAATCATACCAAGAATCCACCAACAACGCACGTGCTGGCGCATTTTCATTTCCCCGTGGCGCGGGCAGTTTATGAACAATTTCTTCCAATAATTCGGGAACACCGACACCAGTTTTACCAGACACACACAACGCGTCCCCCGCATCCAACCCAATAACATCGGCAATTTGCGCACGCGTGCCGTCAACATCACTGGACGGCAAATCAATTTTGTTCAGCACAGGCAACATTTCCAAATCATTATCCAGTGCCAGGTAAGCATTTGCCAGTGTCTGTGCCTGAACCCCCTGGGTCGCATCGACCAGAATCAGTGCACCTTCGCACGCGGCCAGCGACCGCGATACTTCATATGAAAAGTCAACGTGTCCCGGCGTATCCATTAAATTCAACTGATAAACCTGGCCATCTTTTGCAGTATAGTTCAAACGAACGGTCTGCGCTTTTATCGTGATTCCACGTTCGCGTTCAATATCCATAGAATCCAGAACCTGTGCCTTCATTTCACGCGATTGCAAGCCGCCAGTATATTCAATCAACCTGTCCGACAGGGTTGATTTTCCGTGGTCAATATGTGCAACGATTGCAAAATTTCTGATATTCTGCTGCTTCATAAAAAAATCCTGGTGCTATAATGCCGCAATACCTGCGGCAATAATACACCAGTATAACAAAACTTGCAATCTGTTTTTTTTATAATTTTTTCAATGTGACGACATACCTAAAACCTTTGTCATCAACAAGTTTCCATTCATACGCACATATCCATTTTTTGCATAGAACCCGGTCGCTTGAACGGTCGGCGCACTGTATAAAATAATATTACCAACGCCATTATCACGACAATAAGATTCATATGCACGCAACAACAATGCCCCTATTCCGGCACGCTGATATTTTTTATCTACAAACAAATAATCTATTTTTGACTGTATTCCGACAACACCAACCGACTTAAAATCAGGAATACGTAATATTTGCCCCTTGATAAAACCCAAAGGAAACGCCGCCCCATTAAAAACAAACATCACGTGTCCGCGCCCTTCCACGTCTTCACGCAGCGTATTATACAGAACGGTCGCTTCACCCGGACGAGTTTGGTCAACGATATAATAGCACTCTTTGACCAATGCCGGCGTTACATTAAAAACCTGTTCCAATCCCACCGCCATTTTATTCACCCAAGTTATCCAACAAGGCATCTATGCGTTCCGCCCTGTCCAAAGTATCGTCATATTCGAATCGTATATCTGGGACATACTTTTGATTCATACGCGCGGCCAGTTCATATCGCACAGTACGCGTAATATCATCCAGCCGCCGCTGTACCGCATCTATATCAGTGTTGCGCGAATAGTAAAACAGTCGCACAAACTGCAGTCCACCGTGCGCCACCGCCCCAACCAGGGACACGCCCGAAATAATCTTATCATCACCAAAATCATCGCGCAGAATTTCTGCGACCAAGGTTTGCACCTTGCTGGCGACACGCTGTGCACGATTAGAATTATTATTTTGCCGCTTCATATTTTCAATCCATTGTATATATATTGATTGTAAATTATAAAATATTAAATTACAATCAAGTAAATTTTGTACATCGGGAAAGGAAT